>JACCDO011232850.1_pt1 | contig 54326 bp, 55 predicted proteins | sample 7446101 | NCBI WGS metagenome assembly JACCDO01 (sample SAMN15323440, study PRJNA562643) | freshwater metagenome | isolation source: river surface water | place: USA:Blue River Watershed | collected 2017-08-16 | reverse complement strand
AGGATATCTTAGTGGTATTATGCATATGATGGATATGCATAAGGCTGGAAAACATGGTTTATATGTTCCAGAAGATTTACCATACAGAGAAGTTTATAATAGAATGAAACCATTTTATGGTGATTTTGTCTTTAAGAAGGTAAATAAATGGGATTATAGAGATATAAATAAACCATATCAATTCACAACTTTTGTTGCATCACAAAAAGATTCTAAGTTAGCCCATAAAGTTCCTAAATTAGAATGGAAATTAAGTGATTTCTTAGTTAATCCAGAATCAGTAATTGGTATTGGTAAATGCGTTAACTATAAGAATAAAAAAGAATGTAATTAACAACCAAAGGTTATTATAATAGTTAATTTATAATATAGATTTTTAATCTATATTATAATATATGTTTGAATTTAATGATATAAATTTATTATATATAATAAATTTAATATTGGTAATTGCAGTCATCTATTTATTGTTTTTCAAAGAGGACAAGGAACATTTTACTACAGAAGATGACATAAAAAACGCTGTTAATGAACTATATCAAGCTGATATTGGAGCTATTAGAAACTTGGGTCAAATATCTAAAGATATAATGACAAATAAGGATAATTTAACATTACCAACAAATATAACTATTCCAGGAGATTTAACAGTTAATTGGCTATCTACAACCACTGATGTTAATGTTGGTCGTGGTTTAAAAGTTCCAAATGGTAAAATTGATTTCTTACCAAAAGGTTCGATTATTGCATTCTATGGAAGTCCTTTTCCACCAGGATGGGCTATATGTGATGGCACTAATGATACACCTGATTTAAGAAGTAGATTTATAATTGGAGCAACTCTTGGAAATAAAGAACCAGATAAACTTCCTAATGGATTAACTTCTCGTAATTTTGGTGGAAATGGTGGTGAGGAAGCACATGTATTAGATATTAAGGAAATACCACCTCATAATCACAGATTTAGACAATATCAGTGGGGTGGTGGTGATGAATATATACAAGGACCAGATAATAATGGTGATAATATGGGATGGAAAACTACAGAAAATACTGGTGGTGAAGATGGAGTAACTAAAGCCCATAACAATTTACCGCCCTATTTCGCTTTGTATTATATTATGAGAATAATATAAAAAAAATATAGTATATTATATATATGAATATTTCTGATATAAAAGATATTATTTTAATTTTTTTAGTAATTGCAGTCATCTATTTATTGTTTTTCAAAGAGGACAAGGAACATTTTACTACAGAAGATGACATAAAAAACGCTGTTAATGAACTATATCAAGCTGATATTGAGGCTATTAGAAACTTGGGTCAAATATCTAAAGATATAATGACAAATAAGGATAATTTAACATTACCAACAAATATAACTATTCCAGGAGATTTACAATTAAACGGTAATTTACAAGGAAATAATATTAATGTTAGAAGTGATATGTATATAGGAGGAACTATTAAACCAACAACAGGAAATGTTAGAGTAAGTCTTGAAGCTAGAGAACTTGCAATTAATGGTAATTTACAACTTGATGGAACAGCTGCATTATTTTTAAAAGAAACAAATATTACAGAAGATTGGATTAAAAATGTAAATTTAAAACTTAAGAAATTAGAATCTACATCATCATTAGCAGGATATGCTATATATGCGATAATGGATTCAAGTCGTAATGGTGATTCATTAACTTCAAGATTATATCCTGCAGTATATCCTTTATATGACGGTGAATATAGTTTAAATCAATCTGAATCAAGTGATGGTCCTGGTAGATTTTCTTATTTGCAACGAAATAGTCAATGGGTTGGTTTACACGTACATAAAGGATGGAGAATTACATGTACAGATTCCACTACTAATACTATTTCAGTTCATACTAATAATAGTGACTCTATTCCTCTTTCTTTTTATGGTAACTATAGTTCATATAAAGCAGAATGGGTTGGATATTAACCTTTGTTCACAGTGGTAATTTTAATTGTACCTACCAGTAGGGTACCGTCAAGTGCTTAATTTAAGAACTTTTCGCTAGCGACAACGGTTAATATTTATTTTATTAAATAAATCTTGTTTTTTCATTATGAAGGATATTATTATTATTTAATGCTTGTGAAATTTGATTAAATTCATTTGGTTTTTTTCTATAATAACATTTAATACACATTACAAACAGTGCAGTTATTAAAACTGACCCGACTATTATTACAATCCCTTCTTTATCTATATTTGACATTAAAAATAAATAAGATATCTTATTTATTTTTAATTAAATCAATTTTTATAATATAATATAATATATATGTTTGATATAGATTTATTAAATATAAAAGATATTATTTTAATTTTTTTAGTAATTGCAGTCATCTATTTATTGTTTTTCAAAGAGGACAAGGAACATTTTACTACAGAAGATGACATAAAACACGCTGTTAATGAACAATATAAAGCTGATATTGAAGCTATTAGAAACTTAAGTGTTATAACAACTGAAATAATGAGAAATGATGATAATTTAACATTACCAACAAATATATCTATTCCAGGAGATTTAACAGTTAATGGAAATGTTATATTTACAAATAAAAATGCCAATATAATGGAATTATTTCCTAAATATATGATTGTTGCATTAAATTTACCTCCTACAAATTCATCAAATCAAAGTAATATTCCAAGAGGATGGGCAATATGTGATGGTAATTATTATTCACTTAATGAAACAGGTTATGCTATATTATCAGATAGTGTAAATGGAATAAAAACACCAGATTTAAAAGGCCGTTTTATATTAGGTGTTGGTACAGGTGTAGGTTTAACACCTCGTAATTTTACTGACCCCAATGGAGGTGAAGAAAGTGTTACATTAACAGAACAAAACATTCCAAGCCATAATCATGGATATCATAGAGCACGAGCAAATAATGCAATTGGATCTGAGTTGCCTGATATTGGTAGTGGTACTGGATATATGGGTATCAAATTAGTAGATGAATCTACTGCTAATTACGGAGGATCTAAATCACATAATAACATGCCACCATATACTATTTTAACATATATAATGAAATTATAATTATTATAATAATTCAACTTCATCTTTATTATTATTTTCCATGTTTTTAATTAACTTTATATTATCTTCAATATTATTATTTTCTAATTCTTGTCTGAATGTATCCCATTCATTTTCTTGTCTTTTATTACAATATTTGCAAATATTACAATTTAATAAAATTCGATTTCTATTTAGATAAATTGTTAAAATTATTGATAATAATATACATACCATCAAAATTATAATATCAATTATATCAAATGACATTATAATTTTTATTAATTAATTATTAATAATAAAATCAATATTTATAAACCTTTGGTTTTAAACGTTGTTCTATTGCCGAAGGCAATTAATTAGCACCCTACTGGTAGGGTACAATAATCTTCGATTGTTTTATATTACCACTGTAAACAATGGTTAATTAGAGGAATTCATCAATATTCTCAGGCATCTCTTTGATATTAATCTTATAGGTATTTTTCATCATATTTAATAATTTCATATCATTATTGTCTGACATTTTTATAAAACTAATGCTAACACCTTTTTTATTAAATCTACCGCACCGACCAATACGGTGAATATATGTTTCCTTATCCGGTGGCATATCAAAACAAATAACAAGATTTACTTGTGGAACATCAATACCACGAGCAAGTAAATCAGTTGTTAGTAGAAGACGAGTTTTACCATCTCGAAACTCTTGAACAATATTATTGCGCTCCTTTTGTGTCATCTTACCATGAATAGTAGTAATTGAAAAATTTTGAGCTTTTAATTGCTCTGCTAACCATTCAACCTTTCTAATTGTATTACAAAATATAATTGCCTGAGTAGTTGATATTAAATTATAAATATCAATAAACACATCAAATTTATTCTCCTCAACTTCGACATCAATATAAAATTGAGAAATTAAATCAACTGCTACATCTGCATTTTTTAATAAAATTTTTATAGGATTTTTCATAATACGATCTGTTATTTTAAATACTGAATGGGTTAATGTAGCAGAAATTAATACCTTTTGCGCTGTAGCTGGAACTGAATTAATTAATTTATTTAATTGAACACAATCTTTTTCATTTGCCATATTATCAGCCTCATCAATTATAAAATTTGTAATATTATTAATAGGTAATTTCTTTATATCAATCATATGAAGAATACGTCCAATTGTTCCAATAACAATATCTGTATTATACATTTGAAATTCAGTCCCACCAACACATAATGAAATAGTTAATTTACTATATTGAATTAATTTATTAGCGACTGAATGAACTTGATTTGCTAATTCTATAGTTGGTGTTAAAATTAATATTTTACTTTTAGGATTTTTGTGTAATATATTTAATATACCTAATAAAAATGTAGCAGTTTTACCAGTCCCTGATTGAGATTGAATAATACAATCTTTTTCAGTTGTGATTGATTCAATTCCTTTTACTTGAATTGATGATGGTGAATTAAAACCATTTAAATATAATCCCTTTAAAATATCACTATTTAATACCAATTTATCAAAATTCTTATGTTCTATATCTTTTTGTTCTTTTGAATCCATAATTATATAATAAACTGATTTATCTTTATATATAGATTTCCTTTATTGAGCTCATTTGGGTAAAGTGCAGTTTATCTATATTATAACCTTTGGTTGAAAAAATTGATATATATACTATTTAAAGCTTACCCTGTATATACTTCTTAATGTCAACTCAACAAACAACAACCAAATATCAGGATTTTGATGTTAAGGATCTTAGTTTTACTAAATTTGAAGAAAATGAGCGGTCCAAGGCCCAAAACATGGCCTTTCCGCGTTATAAGGAAACTCAACGTTTAATGCTTCAGGCACCATGGATTGAGATGAATGCCTACGGTGTTCCTCAGCTTGGTGAGTATTATAAGACTGATAAGGACCGTGCTTTTATTAAAATCCCTCTTGATTTGAACAATCCTGAAGTTAAGGAATTCTATGAAAAGCTCCAATCTATTGATGAAATGATGAGTTCTAAGAAATTTAAGGAAAACCAATTTGGTGCCAAGGCAAGCAAATACAAATATGCCTATCCGATTTGCCGTGTTCCAGTTGAAGATGAGGAAGATGATGAAGACAAGGATAAAAAGAAGTCTAAATATCCTCGTCCGCCTTACATGAAGGTCAAGCTTGATGCTACCTGGCCGGAAACTAAAATTATTACTCAAGTTTTTACATCAATTATGAAGGATGGCAAGCGTGAACGTGAAAAGCAAGAGGTTGAAAGTGTTGACGATTTTGCCAACCATGTTCGTTATCTTTCTAAAATCCGTCCGATTATTACACCGGTCAAGGCATGGTGTGAGAAGAAAGCAAAGATGGGTAGCAATGAAATGCAATATGGTCTGACATTTAAACTTGTTAAGATTGAAGTCGAGCCACATGTTGGCGGTGGTTCAAATATGTCTCAATATATGAATAATGATGCTTTTATTGATAGTGATGATGAAGATGATGGCAATGCATCTAAATTTCAGGGCAAGCCGACCACCACCAGTTCTAAGAGTAATGTGGTTCCTCTTCCATTGATTAATAAAAATAAGAAAGATGAGGATGAAGATGAGGAGGATGAACCTGAAGCTGGCAAAGATAGTGATGAGGAAGAAGAAGAGGAAGAAGAAGAGGAAGAAGAGCCTGAACCTGAGCCAATTCCTGAACCTCCGAAGAAGGGCAAAGGAGCTTCTAAGTCTGCCCCTAAATCCAAAAAATAATTTAAATAATTATAAATTTAATTAAAATTTTTTTATGAAATAATTTTTAAGAAATTTATTATGTGTTTTTGATTTACAAAATTTTGCAGGGTCAACTTTAAATTCTTCAGGAACATTATCACATATTCTAATTCCTATATCATTAATAGGACATACTTCTACATGAGATTCTTTTACTTTACATTCATTTAATAAAAAATCTTCTATTGGTTTTTCTCCATATTGTGTTATAAATTTACTAATAAACATTATATATATTTTAGCATGTTTCTCTACTATATTAAATGTCATTAGTTTAATTAATGCTTCCATAAATTCAGAATTAATCAGATAAACAGTTCTATCAAATAGTTTTGTCATTATCCTTTCTACACATTCAAAATGATGAGATGACAATAATTTTTGTATTATCCATAATAGTGGTAAGGCTGAATCTATATAATGCACTATAAAAGGTTCCATTTCTTTCTTACAATCTATATATTCACTTGAAATATCTTTTACATAGTTTAATAACATAATAAAGAATTTTTTATTTTTTTCAATAATATTAATATAAGAACCTAACCCAAATCGAGCCATTTCTTTAAAAAATTTAATATAATTTAAAAAATCTAATAATCCAGTTTTATATGGTTTTTCTGTATTTTTAGCTATTGTTTTAATATTTAATTCAATAATTTCAATATGATTTATATCAAAACTATAAAATAAATCAATTCCTTCCATTAATGAAAAATATGCATTAATAAATTCTCGATTTTCAAGATCAATATCTTTCTCTCTTTGAACACCTCCAAAATGATACTTAAAATATAATGCTTTTAAATAACCCTTGTCTTCAATGATTTCTGGTTTTTGTTGATAATTAGTATGGAATTCACAAAACATTAATAATGAACTGTAAGCCCATTTATTATCTGAATCACTTGTAGTTAATAATATTTTTTCTATATCTTTGGAAAATCTTTCCATTATTTAAATATTAGATTTTAAATATATAGATTTAAATAATAAATTTATATTTATAAATATAAGGTAATGGCGACAATTAAAATTCCATACAGAATATCTGAAATAGATATTGATAATATTTGCTACACAGATATAAAAGTCAATAATAAAAAAACTATTGTTTATATGAAATACTGTGATAATAACAAGTTAAAAAATATAGTATTTCAAACACCAACGTTTATGTCAAATAATTTAATTCAAATAAGAAATAATATATATGAATTAGATGTTCCATTAATAGGGAAAGAGCAAAATAAAATAGATAAATTTATAAATTTTTTAAATTCAATTGATAAGAAAGTTATAAAAGATGCTAAAAATAATAATAAATGGTTTGAGAATTTTGTTGATGTAAAAACTATGAAATATCAGAGAACAATAAGAGACGCGACTGATACTAATAATAAAAATGGTGTTATTAGATTAAAATTAATAAAAACAAATGATTTTGAAACAATAGTTCATAATAATAATAATAGAATATGTTTTGATGAGATAAATAAAGATTGTTGGTTAAAGTGTATATTAGAAATTTATGCAATTTGGATTAATCCAAATGGTTTTGGTTTATTTGTTAGACCAATTTTATTAAGCTTTAAACCTTGCACTAAAGCAATTTATAATTATAAATTAATTGAAGAAAGTGATGATGATGGCGGAGAAGATTTAAATATTGATACAGTAGATAATTCTATATTTATAAGATCAGAAAATGAAATTACATCTTCAGTATTAGAAATGCCAAAAAATACTCCATCAAGTGAGGAACCAGTTGAAATGAAGGATTTTGACGATGATATAAATTCAACTACAAGTTCAGATCATTAATATGAGTTTATAACCGTTTAAAACGTTCCGTTTTAAACTACAAACTCAACACTGTTAGCGAATATTAACCTTTGGTTAATAGCACATAACACATATTATTAATTAAAGACTTCATAATAATGTTTATTATATGGAACCTTCATATAGCGATAATGGGGTGGTTTTTAAAAAATTAAATTTAACTTCACAAGAAATTTTATTATTAAAATCTCTTGAAGAATTTTATCATAATAATCCATTTTTTAATTTATTGGTTGAAATAATAGATGGAACTAGTATGATATCAAGAAGAACCTTTGAATATTTTGTTACTAAATATTCACACAACCACAATGTTTCTTATGAAATAGAAGAAAAAGGAATTAAACAAAACTTTATAGTTCATAGCTCATATAAAGACCAATTAAAAGCACATAAGAAAAAATATTTTGACCCATTTGGAAGGGGAGAACGAATACCATTTTTTGCTAATAATGATTGTGTTATAACAACAATCGGTCAATTAAATTTTTATAGATGGTTTTTTACTAAAAAAATATTTGATTATTGTTTGAATAACTATAATATAATTCAAAATGAATTATTATCAAATAAAAATGTTAAAAAACGTTCTAAAACTTTTAATAAAAAAAGGGTTTCAAGTGTTAAAAAACAAATAAGTTATATTAAAATAGAATGTAATAATGAAAATGATGATATTGTAGTTTCTTTTGATTTTTAATTATAATTATATTTTTAGAATAAAAAAAATATAATTATATTTATATAATATTATGAGTAATCCAAGTATAGCATGTGTAAGCGGTTATTTTGATCCTATTCATATAGGTCATATTGAATATTTTAAACTCTCAAAAGGTATTGCTGATAAATTAATGGTAATCGTTAATAATGACGACCAAGCTAAATTAAAAAAAGGAACTCATTTTATGCCTGCTGATGAAAGAATTAAAATAATTCAAGAATTAAAATGTGTCGATTATGTAGTTAAATCAGTTGATACTGATAGAACAGTTTGTAAAACATTAGAAACAGTTGAACCAAGACCTACATATTTCTGTAATGGAGGGGACCAAAATAATAATAGTATTCCAGAAGCTGAAATTTGCGAAAAATTAGGTATTGAATTAAGAGATGGTTTTGGTGATAAAATACAATCTAGTTCATGGTTAATTAAAAAAATTAAGGATAATGCGAAATAATAAAAAGTTGATATTTAAAGTGGTTGGACCTAATTGTCTATATATTTAATGCCTAAACAAACCAAAGAAAGCACTAAGAAGACTGAAAAGCAAGAAGAGCCAGTCGATGAACATATTACTGATGATGAAAATGAAGAAATCGATAATGACAATGAGAGCGATTCTGATTCAGGTTCAGGTTCTGAGGAAGAAGCAACTAATACTGAAGAAAAGAAAAAACAGAAAAAGCTTACTGCTCATGAATTATACAATGAAATTTCCCAGCGATTTTCAGTTTTAGTTAAGGCAGATGAAGCATTTATTGAGAAAGAAAAGGAATTTGAAAAAGAGCAAAAGGAATTTAATTCATCTCGTAAAAAAACTATGCGTGAACTAGATGGTCTAATGAAGCGATTTGAGAAAGCATTTACATCAGAGGTTGGTAAAAAGAAAAAGCCTCGTAAGACTGAGAATGCTGGAAAGGGTGGTTTCAACAAGCAAACAGAAGTTCCTGAAGTTCTTCGTAATTACATCGGTATTGACAAAGATGATATGAAATCTCGTCCTGAGGTTACAAAACTCTTGAATGAAAAATTCAAGGAAGCTGGTTTAATGAAAACTAAGAAGGATGAAAATGATAAGGAAATTAAAGTCATTGTTCTTGACAAGGCTACAGCTAAGAAACTTAAGCGTAAGGAAGGAGATGAATTCCGTAATAAAGATATTCAAACTTTTATTGCTCATTTTTATCGTGAAGCAAATACCCTTACTGCGTAATGTTTAATAAACTTTCTTTATTATTAATATTATCAATATAAATTGTATTTAATTTAATGCTTAATAAATATTTATCAATATATTTTAAATTTATTATATTTCCTTCTTTGTATGGAATATAATTATCAAAAGAATATTTATTAAATTTAATATCTAAACCATAAATGTATTGATATAAATTTATATCAATATTATAATAAATTGTATCATTACTCCAAATATAATTAGTTGGTAAAGATAAATAAATAATTAAATGTCCATCATTATCTCCACCATTATTAAAAACAATAATTGGATGGGTGCACTTAAAATAATAAATTGTTTCTATAAATTGTTCATTCTGTTTTCTTTTAATTTTAATTTTTCTAATATTATTATTTTCTATTTCATCAATAGTACATTTTAAATCCAATTTAATATTATTTTTATTATAAATATGATATTTTAATGGAAGAAAATTTAATGAATAATATTCAGCACTTAATTCATCCCAATATGGAGTATCAGTATCAGAACAATCTATAACATTATTTTTTTTATCTGGTATAATGTGTTTATTAAATAATCCCATTAAATCATTAAAATCATAACATTCAATATTACTAATAATATTTTGTAAATCAACATCTTTCATATTAAACATTTTTTTTATATTATTACTAACTCTTTGAGTAATAAAGTTATCATTTTTAAACCATTCTTCAAGGAAATTAGTTAATTTACTTTTAGTAGGTTTTTTCATATCATTATATTTTAATCTAGTAGTATCATTAATTAGAATATTATAAGCATAATTAATTTGCTGAAATTTTTCAGTGCTACCTGTTTTTTTATCAGGGTGATATATTTTAGCTAAATTTTTATAAGCTTTGGTAATTTCTTCATTTGAAGAATTTGGAGGAATCGAAAGAATTTCATATAAATCCATTAACTAATAATATTATCAATTTCATTTTAAACCAAGTTGAAAGATAATTAAATATATTCGTTATAGGAATTAATAATTAATAATTAATTTATTTACTAATTTAATTATTAATAAATGAATTATAATAAAAATACTTCTTCTGAAATGCCTGAAGATTTAACTAATAATTTAAAAGTATTAGAAAGTAAAAATAATATTAAACTTTTTAAAAAATATAATAATATATTAATTTTAAGAGATATAAGTAAAATAAAAGATGAATGTCTTAGAATGAAAAAGAAAATTATTATAGAATTTTCAAATGATTTAAAAAATTTATGTAATGAAGAAATAGAATTAACTAAAATAAAAGATATGGAAGAAAAAGTTAATCATAACATTCATGAAATAGATAATTTAATGAATGTAATAAATGAACATGAATTTTTTAAACAAGACGATGTATTTATTGAAATTTATGAAAATTAAATATTATTAAAAGTGTTGTAAGAAATTATTAATATCATCAAATGAACGGTCTCCATCATATGGAATCGTTTGTGCACCATTTTTGACTAAAATAGTAGGGAATGCTTCAACTTTATATTCTTCGAATTTTTCTCTTTGTTTATCAGCATCATAAACAATAAAATTATATTTTTTATTATATATTTCTGATACTTTATCCCATGTTGGTTTAAAGTTTTTACAGTGTCCGCACCAATCAGCCTTAAATAACATAATTGTTATTTTATTATCTGCTTGAACTCCACTACCGCCTCTCATCCCTTTTGTTTTTTTAATTTTTAATAATTCATTATATTCTTTTTGTAAAACTAAATATTTTTCTTTATATTTTAAGTATTTTGAAGTATAATCTTCCATATAATAAAGCTTAGTTTTTAAACTTTTGATAATAAATCAATTTCTAAATAAAATTGATTTAAAATTATTTTATTAAAAATATATAATCATTAATGGTATCAGAGTTTAAAACATTGTATGACAAAGTATGTGATTTTAATAGAGCTTTTGATTATAAAGTTTATTCATTACATGAAGGGAATCCATTAGAAATGTATCCTAAAGATGCTAAATATAGATATGATTTAATTCATGAAGAAGGAGTAGCTGAATTAGGAAGTGCTATAAATAATAATGACCGTGTTGAGACAATGGATGGAATTGCTGATTTATTATATGTTTTATATGGAGCGTGTTATACATATAATTTAAATCCAAATATTATGATTGATGCGATTTATGGAAATTATCATGAATTTTATAATAAAACAAAACTTGATGTATTAAATAGTTCTTTGGAACATGATGATTTTTATAAATCATTATTAAGCAATATTGAGCATTTAAGAGAATGTTTATTAGAAAAAAAGAATATGATTGAATTATATTCAGTATTAATTCAAACAATTATTAATACATTCCAATTAGGTTTTTCATTAAGAATTGATATTAATAAAATATTTGATATAGTTCATTCATCTAATATGTCAAAATTATGTAATTCTGAAGAGGAAGCTAAAGATACAGTTTCATTTTATCAAACAAAATATGAAATGCATGTTATCCATTATCAAGAATTTTGCGATAATTTCGGAAAGGATTCAGAAGAAGCGAAATCAATTTATTGTCCTTATGATTCACCATATTATTACAAATCTGGTGATTATTATTTAGTTAAAAACAAATCAACTGGAAAAGCTTTAAAATCAATTAATTATATTCCAGTAATATTATAATAATCATAATTTAGTCGTTTGTTTATATTCATCTAATGGTTCAGATGAACCAGAATTATTATCAATAGATTTTTTTTGATAATATAAAATATAACTTTGTTTTCCTTGGTTATTCATAAATCCTTCAATATTATTTATTTTAGAAATTTGGCTGTCATTAGCTATAAACCAATCAGAATGATTATCATTATTCTCTTCGCCAAAATATATATAATGACCTCCTCCATATGAACCCATATGAATAATAGCACCCTTTAATTTATAACCATGTCTCCAATTTAATGGTATATTAACATTTCTTCCATCTTTTCTCAAATTATAATCAAAACGTTTTAATACAATAATTAAATTATCAGGCCAATTAGAGGTTATTGTATTTTTACGTGCAACAACTTTTTTCTTACAATTTTCACAATAATAAGCATTATCATTTTCTAGTCTCCCAACTGATTTATACTTTCTATAAGAATCAGTTAAATCTAATTCATCTGTTATAGGTAATTGTAAAAATAATTCAACTGATACATTATTACTTTCTTTTCCACAATTTGACATTTTGCATTTAATATTAGAAGTAGTTTTTAAACCAAACTTTTCATATAAACTATTTTTCATTGAATTTCCTAATATTTTATCTAAAGCATCCAATAAATAAATAATAAATTCATAACTATCCTGCTGATTACAATTTGCAAACATCTTATTATTTTTTGCAACAATACTTTTTATTTCAGATGGATTAAATACAGATGAATTATCATAATTATTTATAATATTATTAAAACTAGTTGTTCTAACGATTTGTCTAAAATCATTAGAATTAAATAACATCTGTATAGCTGAATTTAAATAACAGCTATTTCCAATATTACTAATACCTTTCATATAATATTAAATAAAAATTGATTTTATATGATTTAGAATATAAATAATATTTATTAATGACAACAGTATCATTGAAATTAGTTGGTAATTCAAACGATATTCTAATTAAAATTGCAAAAGATGAGATAACTGTTTTAGATATAATATCATTCTTTTTGGAAAATAATATGCCTATGACTCAAATATCTCAAATAATGTTTATAAATAATGGGAAAAATATAACAAATGACACATCAGCTGTATTTACTGGAACAGATGAAAATCCATTGATTATCCACCTTTTTACTAATAGACTTGAAATTAAAAATGAAATTATTAAATATATATTTTCTAATGATGAATCTAATGAATTAAATGAATTAAATGGATTAATTCAATTAGATATTCCACCATATTCCATTTGCGAAGCGAATAGAATCGGACACACTGATATAAATACAGATTATGAAGATATATCTAAAGAAGAAACTAATAAAAATAATTTAAAATTAGTTGAGTTGTTTTCTGATAAAGATTTTGTATATTTGTTAAATATAATTATAAATAAACCTGAGTTAATTAATAAAGCAACTAATTATATTTTAAATGGTAATATTTCTTCTGAAATTAAAATAATAAATGAAGATGAGTTTAAATATCCTAATGAATTATCTCAATTATTTGAATTATTAAATACAATTAATAAAGAATTAGATGTATCTCAATTAAAATCAATTATTCAACATTTCGAAGGAAATTTAAATTTATCTCTGAGATATATTTTAAATAAATAAATTAATTATATTATAATGCAAAATATAGATATTCTCATTTCTTTATTAAATTATCAAACTGCTATAATTTTTATTGGTTTATCTTATATAATTTACTATAAATGCACCCGATATTATAGAACAACTGATATTAATTTATATTAACTTTGGACATAACAATTAACTTTATAACCTTTGGTTATAGATATCATAAAAATTGAAATAATCGTTGTGCGTCATAAAAATATTGCAATGCAATATTTTTATTTAGACGCCAATGTGATAGCAATTAGTATATAATTAAATATTCACTATGTGAATATTTAATCCTATAAAAATTGAAATAATATTATTAATTAAACAATACTTGATATATTTTATAATGTCAAAATTTAAGGCAACTAATAATAACGGTAAAAAGAATGGTAATAATGATGGTCGTGAAGATAATCGAGGTAATTGGGAAGCAGCGTTTTTCCAACGTGGAAAAGACAAAATCGACGAACAATTTGTTAAAACTGGCTGTCCAACAGGTAGTTTTGATCCATTTAATATTCCTAATTTGATGAATCCAAAACTATCTCGTGAAGAGGAATTATTGAGTAAAAGAAATAATGGAGACAAATTAAATAAATCAGAAAATATGATTGTTGATATTTATCTTGAAAAACAAATAAAAAAAATAGAACAAGATTTATCTAAATTAGAACTACATGGTTTAAATGCTAAGCCTGAAACTGATGAATGTCGTGTAAGGCTGTTATTTAAAACAATTGAATATTATTTATCAAAGCCTTCTGATAGTTCAAATGAAATGATTTATTATGCTTATAATAAAATCAAAGAATTGAATTTACCAGAATTACATAATATGTTTTATTATGCTTATATTAAAATGAAAGAAGATAAATTAACAGAATATAAATATGTGGAATTAATTAAGAAACTTAATGAATTAAATATAGATAAAAAACTTGAACATAATGATTTAATTAAAAAATTAAAAGAAATAAATATGCCAGAGAAATATTTAATTAAATATGTCGATTTAATTACTAAAATTAATAATATTATTGAGGACCTTGATTGCATTAATTTGCAATTTAATCGTTTTCATTCTAATATGCCACCTTTGAATGAGCGTGGTTTTGTTCAATTAGACCCATTTCAAAAGGAAGTTATTACAAATATTGATAATAACAATAGTATAATTGTTCAAGCTCCAACTTCAGCTGGTAAATCTATTTTAACTGGCTATCTTTATACTAAAACAAAAGCATCTAAAGAGCCAATTAAAGCAATTGTAGTTGTTCCAACTGATCCACTTGCATGGCAAATGGCTGCTTATATTGGAAAAATTACTCAAAAAGATGTTCCTATTATTACTAGAACTTTTCAATCTGATATTACTCGCGAGGGATTAATTAAAAAGATTAAATCAGTTGGTATAGTTGTAGGAACACCTCAATATATGGTTGATTATCTCCCTTTGATTAATGATATTAAATTTGATTGGGTTGTTGTAGATGAAATTCATATGATTGGAAAAGAAAGCTGTAAGGAAATGGAATTAATTATCAAGGCTTATAATGATATTCCGATTATGGCATTATCTGCTACAATTGGTAATACAGAAATGTTAAAAGAATGGTTTATTAAAATTGGCCATGATGTTGATAAAATGTCAATTGTTAAATGCGAAAAGCGTTTTTTCAATCTTCAGAAATTCTATTATGATGATAGTAAGGAAGACCCATTAATCCGTATCCACCCATTGTCTATGGTTTCTTTTGAAGATTTCAAGTCTGGTAATATTTTAACTAAAACATTAAATGCCACTCCTCCAGATATTTGGGATTTAGCAATTAAATTAGACAAAATTATTGCATCTGAATTAAAAATCAGAAAGTATTTCAATCAAACTGACCGCATAACTTTGGACCAAGCAAATGAATATTTTATGAAATTATTAAATTGGTTGGTTAGTAATTGTAATAAGCGTAAGAAGAATTTAGAAGAAATCCTTAATAATTATAAACTTGAAGATGTTAATAATAAAATGGTTGATTTGTATAATGTTGCTTTTAATTTGAAGAAAAGTAATAAAACTCCTGCTCTGATTTTTCAAACTGATTCTCATTTATGTCTTGAATTAGTTCGTAAATTTAGTAAGAAAATTCGCGAAGAAGAAGAAAAATCCCATCCTAACTTATTAGAACAGCGTTTGAAGGAACAACATCGTATTCGTAATGAAGCGAAGAAAGCATCCCAAATGATGACTGTTGAAGATAAAAAAGGTGGGAAGAAATCAGTTAAAATTAATTTGGATAAAGCAGGTGATAAGAAACTTACTAAATTAATGATGACTAATGATAATTTCGAGGAAGTTAATGAGAAACCAGCAGATGTTGCAATCTATGAACCTCACCCAGACTTTATTCTTAATAATAATCAGCAATTTAGCCAATATATGATTGACCAATGGGACAAGCAATTGAAAGCATTCTTTCCCCACAATGGTTCTGAATATCATTATATAATTGATTTGCTTTGGCGTGGTGTTGGTGTTTATTGCAAAGGTTTACCTGACCCGTATCTTCATATTATTCAAAACTTAGCATGTGGTGGCAAATTAGGTTTAGTATTTAGTGATGACAGTTTGGTTTTTGGTGTATCAATGCCATTTCGAACAACTGTTATTACTCCAGATGAAAATATAAATAGTATGATGTATCATCAGATGGCAGGTCGTGCTGGCCGTCGTGGTCTAGATAAAGAAGGCAATGTTATATTGCTTGGATATACTCCTGACAAGATTATAGAACTTACTAGTAGTAGCATTCCACATGTAAATGGATGTGATACTATGTTCTATGGTGCTAATTATGGAAGTTATATTAACCAAATAGAAGGTACTAATACCGAAGGTTCTCGTTGGGATAATATTAAAAAGAATTTCTTATTAGATAAAATTTCAAATGAAAGTGCAGTTGAATTTTATGATGGAATTAATGAGAATCTAGAAGATGCATGGAGTTTTGCCATAAATGACAATCCATCATTCAAACATATGATGTGGCGATTTAGACAATCAGATGATGGTTTTCGCATTGCATTTTTATTAAGCTTTATAAGAAAAATTTATAAACATAGCGATGCCAAGATTGAAAAAAATCAGATTGATGTATCTAAATTCTTATCAAACTATATTGAGATAACTGAAACAAATAATCCCAATAATAAACTAGAATTAACAGAACAATCAATTAAACTGAACATAAAAGACCATTTAGAAACTTTGGGACTTGATGTCCCTGAAGATATTGATAATCGTGTATATGAATCAATTAGAATGAATAAATTATATGAAACTGAAAATCGTAAAGAAAAGAGTCATTTACGTGAAAGACTGTTAAATTTTGGTGAAAAAATTAGAAATATTCAACATTATTTCTTCCATTGTCAGGAAGTAAATATTACAAAATTATTAGGTAAATTACTTACTCGTATTTGGTGGATTTATCATAGTAGTTCTCCTGTAATGGAACCAATTGAGAGATATGAAGTTCAGGAGGAAATTATTGAATTAGAAGAAGTAGAAGTTCCCGCATCAGAGGATGAGGATGATGAATAAATTAATTACTTTAATAAATAATATATATTAATATAATATATATTATGTATTTATCAGGTTCTGTTGGATATACATTATTAAAACATAAATATACAAATAAATATATTTTATTATTAGCTGATATTCATGATGGAGTCAGTTATTGTAGCCAAGATTCAATGATGATAGATAAATTTTTATCATTAAAAGATGGAAATGATATATTATTAGAAGAAGCGGTTAGAGAGAATTTTGAATTAACAGATTTATGGCCTGGAGCAGAACATACTCAAAGATTAAAAAAATTAAATAAAAGTAATGGAAAAATAAAACCTATTGATATAAGACCATTATTAATTCCATTCTCATGGGAATTATTAAATTCAGACAATTCTGATAAAGAACAAGCAAAAATTACATTAGAACAATATTTATCATTTATTGATAAAATTTTTAATTATAAATCATCAACATTGATGATGAAATATTTTGTTAAAGAATTAAAAAAACTGGAAAAAAACGCTGACCCTAAAATGAGAGAAATATTATTAGAACATTTTCAAGAGATGAAAGAATTATATTTAGAATATTTACAAGAAAATAAATTTTATTTACAAAAAACAATGATTGAAATAGTTAATTCTAATGAACAAATATTGGAAGAAGTTAATAATATGACAAGCATGATTATGGAATGGTATATATTATTGTTAGTGCTTAATAGTAATACAAATTCTATATTACATATGGGATTAGCTCATTCGAATAGAATATTAGATTTCCTTGTTGATGTCTATTCATTTGAAATTATAAAACAGAGTGGAATTAATATGATAAATCAAATAAATGATGAGCCTAAAGCTTGTTTATTGGTTCCTGATGATATTAATACCAAATTTAAATAAAATAATCTATAATAATAATAATATGACATCAAAAAAGACAGTATTTAATGATGAAGATTATAATTCACCTGATGGTATGATGACATCTATATGGGGTCCTCCTATGTGGCATATATTACACACTATTAGCTTTAATTATCCTGTTGAACCCACTAAAGAGCATAAAATTAATTATTATAATTTTTACAGCAATTTAGTTAATATATTACCTTGTAGATATTGCAGAGAAAATTTATGTAATAATTTTAAAAAATTACCATTAAATAAAAGTGTATTTAAAAATAGAGATACATTATCTCGTTATGTTTATGAACTTCATGAAGAAATAAATAAGATGTTAGGTAAAAAATCTAATCTTACTTATGAAATGGTTAGAGATAGATATGAACATTTCAGATCAAGATGTTTAAATGAAAATGAAATTAAAATACAAAAAACCAATAAAGAGACAGGATGCACCAAATCTCTTTATGGGGTTAAGGGAAAATGTGTTCTTAATATTGTTCCTAAAACTAGAAAAATTAAATCATTTATTATGGATAATGAATGCAAAATACGTAGAAAGAAAAAAAATTAATCTTCTTCAGCTATTAATTTATTAACTAATTTAATATATTCTACTTCTGCTTGATATTTAGTATAACCTTTATAACTATTCCAACCATTCCATTTAGCATTTCCTTTTAAATCAAGGATACCTGGTTTATTAGTATTATTATCACCTACAGTCGCTTGTTTATATAAACCATATAATTTAGATAAAGTTTCATTACTAGGTCTAGTTGATAATTGATTTACAGCTTCTGCTGCTTGTAAGAATTGAGATGAATTTGACATATAACAATATATATTATATATTGTTATATTTCTTTTAATGATTTTAAACTATGGTTAATTACTATCATATCCCATATTATTAATATTAACATCTTCTAATTGTCTATCAATAGCATTCATTTCATCAATAGTCAAATTATGATTCATTACATTTTCATTTTCAATAAATACTTCTTCTGAACTATCTGAATCACTATCATTCAATTTAGATTGTTGATGAGAACGTGCTTGTTGGGCTCTTTGAGCTTCCATAGCTTGAGCTTGTGCTTTAGCTTGAGCTTGTGCTTGAGCTTGGGCTTGGGCTTGGGCTTGGGCTTGGGCTTGGGCTTGGGCCATGGCTCTTTGAACTTCCATAGCTTGGGCTTGAGCCATGGCTTGGGCTCTTTGAGCTTCCATTGCTTGTGCTTGGGCTTGTTGTGATGTTGGTTGCTGTTTAGCTGGTGCGGTGTTATTATTTATAATTTTATTTGCATTTAATTGGTTAAATTTTTCAAGAAGCTGTTTTTCTCTAGCTTCAAGTTGAGTAATTTTATCCATATATTCTTTGTCTTTTTTATCAACTAATATTGGTCTACCGTTATTATCAAGAGATATATCTATTCCAGCATCATTTCTAGAATCTTCTTTTTGAGTTTTTTGTTCTGTTTGTTTATTTTGACTTTTAAAATATACAACAACGCATATACATAATAATACAGCTATAACAACCCATTTAAATTTAGGATGTTTAACAATATTTAATATTGTTTGTAAAATATTTTTTTTTGAAATAATTGATTCAGACATTGGAGTATTTTCTGTGAATGTAGTTGTTAAATCGCTTCTTTCACTAGAAGATACATAAGATTCAACAATAGATTTACTTGATTTGAGTGCAGATGTAGCGCTTGACATTAAAAAATATAATATTTAAAATAATAAATTTAAACTAACTAGAATAAAATAATATATATAAATATTTACGCCTATATTTATACTGTTTCTATGTTTAACTAATGAGTATTAATAGAAAAAGGAAAAATGATGAAAATGATAATATTAATAAAAGACGAAATGTAGTTAATTGGAATGAAATGATTTCCGCTTCAAGTATTAGAAATTATTTATTAGAAGACCCTTTAATTGATTGGCTTAAATATTATTCTATTACAAATGTTAATGATATACCAAAACAAAAAAATATATCATATAACTCAAATACAAATATTAAATCATCTCAACCAGTATTATCTTTTACTAATTTTATTATGGAACAAGGAAATATATTTGAGAAAATTGTTTTCGATAAATTGAAAGAATTAAATCAGAATGGGATTATTAATTTAGTTCAAGTTTCATATAATAATGATGCTCAATCATATGAAAAATATATTGAAACAATTAATTATATGAAACAAGGTGTTGATATTATTTATCAAGGTATATTACATGATTATAATAAGAAACTTTATGGCGTTCCTGATTTATTAGTTAGAATAGATAAATTCAATAGTATATTTAATAAAAATATAATTTTTAATAATCAAAAATCTCTAATTAAATTTAATTATGTAGTAGTTGATATTAAACATTCTACAATCCAGCTTAATTGTAATCAAACATTTATTAAAGATGTTAATTCAATACCAGCATATAAAGGTCAAATATTAATTTATAATCAAATTCTATCTAATATATTAGGATACGAACTCAAATTTGGTTTCATTTTATCAAAAAAAATAAATTATACCAAAAATAATATTAATTATAGTTCTGATAATTTTATGGAAAATATATCAGTTATTGATTATAAAGGTGTTGATAAAGATTATAATATAATAACAAATAAAGCAATTGAATGGATAAGAAGAATGAGAACAAATGGTCATAATTGGACTTTATTACCAACTCCATCTGTTAATGAATTATATCCAAACATGAAAAATGATAAAGATGATGGTTACAGAATAATTAAATCAGATTTAGCTAATAATATAAATGAAATTACAAATATATGGTGGTGTAGTTATAAGAAGAGACAAATAGCTCATTCTAAAAGAGTTTTTCGTTGGAGTGATATAAAATTCAATGCAGGATTGGTTGATATAAAAGATACAAAAATAGCTAATACATTAAATAACATATTAAAAATAAATAGAAGTAAAAATGAAATAATTAGAACACGTGATTTAATAAACAACAATGATTGGAGAAAGGATGATAACATTATGGAATTTTATATTGATTTTGAAACAATTAATTGTAATATTGGACAATTAGAAATAACTAATAATGATATAATTTTTATGATTTGTATTGGTTGGGAAAATAATAATAATATTGAAAATAATTGGGAATATAAAAGTTTTATGATTAATAGAAATGATGATAATGATGAATTAAATATGATAAATAATATGTGGAATTTAATAAATGAAAAAATGACAGAATTTAATAAAACTGATTATAAATTTATTCATTGGTCAAATGCAGAAATTACTTTTTACAATAAATTTTTATCAAAACATCCATTCAATGCAACAATCCAATCTAATGGATTTAAATCATTTGATTTATATAAATTATTTTTGGATAATAATATTGTAGTTAAAGGAGCTTTAAATTTTTCTTTAAAAAATGTAGCTAATGCTATGCATAAAAATGGACTAATTAATAGTTGTTGGGATAAGAGTTCATCATGTAATAATGGACTTCAAGCAATGTATTATGCTTATAATTTATATAAAAATAATAATTATGTTGATGAAAATAATAATATAATGAAAGAAATAATTAAATATAATATAATTGATTGCAAAGTAATGTGGGAAATGTTGTCATATTTAAGGAATAATTATTAAATAATATTAATATTTAATGGGATTTGATAAATTAATATCATTTTTTAATAAAAATTTTTCAAATACAGGAGAAGAATTATTCAATGTTCCTCATGTTGTATCAAATCATATATACTTTGATATGAATTTTTTAATGTATAATAGTATTTATGAATTAGAAAAAGAAATAAATAAAGTCATAATGATTATATTTGGTGTTAGTTATACAGATATAAATATAATTAATTCTAGTTTAAAAAAAATATTTGACAAGTTTCATTGGGCTAAATTAGATATAGTAATGAATGATATATTAGATGGAAATAATATCGAAGATATCATACAAAAATTCAATAAGTTTTTAGAAGAAAACATAATTGAATTATTAGCATGGCACATATATGATAATTTAAATCATCATATAATTAATACTCATCCTATTCATTTTATAAAATCAATTAATATATTTTTTGATGGGATACCAACATATTCAAAAATAATAGAACAACGACGTAGAAGAGTTAAAAATTATTTAGAATCAAAAAATAGAAAGAAATTATTTAATGAATATTTTAAAGATATTGTTAATTCTATTATAACTGAAGATGATATAACTTATGATTATTTTGATTGGATAAATAATATGTATTCCTTTGATAAATCATTAGGTCCATTTTCACCAGTGTTGATTCATTTATGTAATTTTATAAATAAAACTATGACAGAAAATTATAAAAATATTAAAATTTATGTAGATAGTAGTATTAATAATGGTGAATCTGATTATAAAATATTTAAACATATTGCAGATAACTCAATTGATTGTTCCATAGCAATACATTCATGTGATTCAGATTTTATATTTTTAGTTACATGGTATCAATTGTTATCAATAGTAAAATATAATGATGTTAATATAATGTTTATAAATTATAATAACAATGAAGATAATTATAATAAAACATTATATTTTGGTAAAAAAATAATAAATTCAATATTAGATAAATATTCAAATATTAATAATATAACTGATGAAGTTAGTATAAATATAATTTTGGATTTTTTATCTTTATTATTATTATTTGGAAATGATATAATGCCTCTTTCTTATGAAATAGGGTCTGAATTAACAATTAAACATATTTTTGAAGCTCATTATTCATTGTATGTAGAATCATCATTTGTAATTAATTTAAACAATATAAATATAATAAATTTCGTAAATTTAAGTAAATGGTTAGAAAATATTAAAAAAAATAATTCATTTTCAATAATAATTTTAAATAGATTTTACAAAATTAATTATAATAATATATTATCTTTGGTTGATAAACATAAAACATTAAAGGAAATTGCTAAAAATATAAATTTAGATGAATTAGTTGTTCATAATAAGGGTTTTTATATAGAAGATAATTCATATCAAACATTATATAATTATATTGTTTACAAAGCTGAAAAAATATTAGACATAAATATTAATAGAACAATTAATATATTTTTTAATGATATTAAAAATGCAGAAGATGACTATATTAATATTACAAAAAATAATAATGTTGAGAAATATTTGAAATTATTTATATCTTTTAATCAAATTTTTTTTTATAACTTTGACCTTTACACACCATATAATTTATTATATTATGATGATGATATAGCTCCATCATTAGATATGATAATACAATATATTAAAATGAATGATATGAATATTTTACAAAAACATACATATGAAACATTAAAAAATTTTAATAATGATAATTATTTTAATATAATATCTCATCATTTATTTATAACACCATATTTTATAAATACGAGTATAACAACAAATAATTTTAGTATCAAATATATTGAAAGTATGTGTAATGTAATAGAAAAAAATATAAAAGGTATTTGGCTTGACTTAAACAATACATCTAATTTTAATTTAAAAAAAATAGAACCTAATAATTTTATTCTTTTATGTAATACAATAATTAAATTCTACCAGGATAATTTTATAGAAAGATTTTTCATTAAAAATGATAAATTATTAAAATATAATATATAATAATGATATTAGTTATTATTATTATAATATTAATTATATTATTATTTATTTATAGAAGATATATTAATACATTTGATAATACATCAAAAAATATATATTTATCATATAAGACAAAAAATATACCAAACTATATAATTCCAAATATAAAAGAAATTTATCCAGGTTATGAAATTGAATTATATGATGATAATGATTGTATTGAATTTATAAAATCAGAGTATGGTAAATTATATGTAGATATATTTAATTTTCTAAAAGATGGACCAATAAAAGCAGATTTTTGGCGATTATGTATATTATACAAATATGGTGGGATTTATTTTGATATTGATTTACAACATATCAAAAATATAAATGAAATTATAGATGATGATACTTATTTAACTACAATTATAATTGATCCATCATTTAGATCAAATAAACGTGATTTTAATCCAGCAATAATAAAAACTAATGCTAATAATGAAATTATTAAAAAATGTATTGATATTTACGTAGAAAAATATAATAAAAATATCAAATATAATTATTGGGAATATTCTATTGTTACAATTATGAGTAATGTATTACATTCTGTATTAGAACAAGATATTATTAAAGATGGTGTTTATTATGATAAAAAAAATTACAAATACCAGTTTTTGTTAGAAATAGTTCCAAATAAAAATGCTAAAAAAGCTTATATTGAATATGATAAAATAAAATATTGTAATTCAAGATATGATAACTATAATGCAAACAAACATAATTTTAAATAATATTATTAATATAATATATATTATATTAATGATATTAATTCCAGAAAATGAAGATAGAATATTTAAGTATGGAATTTTACCAAATAAATTAAAATATACAATAATAAATGATAAAAATTCAGATACATCTAATGTTGTAATGAGTGTTAGGACAGGTTCTTTATACGAACCATTAGAGTTTATGGGATTATCTCATTTTTTAGAACATATGCTATTTATGGGTAGCAAAAAATATAAAGAAGAAGATTATTTTTCAGCAAAATTAAAAGAATTAGGTGGTTCATCAAATGCATATACTGATAATTATCAAACTGTTTATTTTTTTAATGTATTAAGTAATAATTTGGATAAAATTATTGATATATTTTCAAGATTTTTTATTGATCCATTATTTGATAAAAATAGTGTATCAAGAGAAATCAATGCAGTTAATTCAGAACATTTGAAAAATTATAATAATGATGTATGGATTTTAAGACAAATTATATTAAATTTAGCAGATAAAGAACATATTATAAATAGATTCAGCACTGGTTCTCATGAAACATTAGGTTCAGATATTAATAAAGTTAGAGATGCAATGATTGAATTTTATAATTCTTATTACTGTGCTAATAATATGACATTAACAATTCAAAGTAATAAACCAATAAAAGATGTTGAAAAAATGATTAAACAATGTTTTGGTGATATTAAAGAAAAACATGTTATTCATCCAGAAGTTCCTTTTAAAAAATACAAACATTATAATAAAGAATATCAATTAACAACAGTTAGAGATGTTGATTCTATTGTATATTTTTGGGAATTACCTGATTTTTATACTTATAAGGATGATAAAATTATAGATATTATATCTAATGCTATAAATTTAAATTGTAAGAAAAATTTACAAAATTCATTAATTGAAGCTAATTTAATTTCAGATATAGATATTGCTTATATTGATGTTGGAATATTTATAATTTCTATTGATATATTACCTAATATAAATTTTAAACATGCTATTAATATTGTTAATGATATGGTTAGATATTATTTTAATAATTTGAAAAATCATTCATGGAATAAAATTTATGATTATAATATTAAATCATTTGAATTACTTTACAATAATAGAACTAAAGAAAATAATATGGATTTAGCTACTAATATTTCAAATAATATGCACTATTATGATGAACCTTATATTTATAGTGGTAATAAATTAGTTATTAAGAAAGATTATAATAAATTATATCAAACATTAGAATTATTAACTTTTGATAAAGCAAATATTATTTATCTCACAAATAAAAAATTATGCAGTAAAGAAAAATTTCATAAAGATAAATATTATGGTAAACTTTATTGTAAGTTAAATAATAAATATGAATCCAGAATACCTAAAAAAGAAAATGAATATAATTTTAATATTCATATTGATGAAGATATTCTTAAAATAAATCCTAAAGTTATTAATAATTTAGATAAATATAATAAACCAAGAAAATTAGCTCCTAGATTTTGGTATGGAGGTGTATCTAAATTTAATGAACCTATTGTTGTCGGTCAAATTATAATTAATAATAATAAATTTTTTAATTCAGTTTTATCAAATATTATTACATCAATTGCTATGAATTGCATAAATTATTACATGCAATTATTATTTTGTAATGAAATTGATGTAGGTAATAGTATAATATTTACATATAATGCTAAATTAGGAAATGTGTCATTAATTATAATTGGCTTTAATTATAACTTTATTGAATTAATAAATAAAGTAATATTAGAAATATCAAAAATAGAAGTTTCTAATAATAGAATTGAAACTGAAATAAATATTTTTAAAAAGGGATTAGAAAATATGGATAAATTATCTCCATGGGATATGACTAGTCATTTATTATCATCAATGGTTATCAAATATATTAGTTATTATAAAGATGAATTAAAAGAACTAAATAAACTTAAAACAAATTTATTAATAGATATGATTAAAAAGAGAATAAATAATCTTATAACATTAAAAAATCAACCATTAACAACTATTATTTATGGTAATATAAAAGCAGATAAAAATATCAAAAAATGTTTAACTTATAAAAAGAATTTAAATATTAAATTGGATGAATATCCTCATCAGACAATTCCAAAAGATTTAACACTTAAACATCCTAATAAAGATGAAATTAATAGTTGTATATCTTTTGTATTTTCTATATTAAAAGGTAATAATCCATTATTATCGGCAAAATTATTAATTTTAACAAATATTATTGAAAGACCTGCTTTTGATGAATTAAGAACAAAAGCGCAATTGGGATATTTAGTTGCATGTAAATTAAAATTAGATGCAGTATCATATATTAAATTATCAGTTCAATCAGCTAAAGAGCCTGAACTTGTTGAAAAATTAATGAATACATTTATTAATACGTTTGTTGATGATTTATTAAATAATATGAATGATATGACATTTAAACAGATTAAAAAATCAGTATATGATAATTTATTAGATAAGGATAATAGCATGTTAGATATGGCTAGTCATTATATGAATGAAATAATAATTCAAGATTGTATGTTTGATAGAAAAGAAAAAATAGCAGAAAAGATAAAAGAGGTTTCATTAAATGATATTAAACAATTATATCATTCAATAATTAAAGAAAAATCTATAATAAAAATTCTAAGGAATTAATTTACATTGAAGGAGTGTTTGTTAATGGAGCCATAGGAGATGTATCTGATAAAAATTCCATCATACCTGCACCACCTTGTGATTTATTGTGGTTAACAATAAGAAAGACAATAACTGCTAATAATACAATTATACCGATTGCGATAGCAAGGGTTTTAGTGTCATTTATAATTTCAGTAAAAACATTAAAGTGTTCTTTTTTCTTATCACGAGAATTATTAGGATTTACCATATATAATTATATTAGATTTTTTTATTAGAATTATTATAATAAAAAAATTTAAACTATAATATTTTTTTTTAAAGATCTACTGTATAATCTTCTAAACGACCTCTAATGAATCCCTCAGGCATTACTTTAAATTCCAAATCTTCACTTTTATTTCTTAATATAAAATAATAAATTAAAACTATTATTATTATTATACCTATAATTATAAAAATCCAATATTTAGATAAAAAATTTCCATTTGTGTCGAATGTTTCTTTTGAATTAACATTTTTATTTTGTTCTTTAGTTTTATTGCAACCACAACCCATATAATAATCTTTAGATTTTATATATAAATTTAAATAATTTTTAATTTTTACAATTCAAAGGTTCATCATTTTTATATACATTTCTTTTATAAAATAAACTACAATCAATTGCACTTTCTTTTAATAATTTTTCAAATTTATCAATTAATGATTGTTTCTTTTTGGCAACAGACCATACATATTCATCAATTGATTTTTCACCTGGGTATGTTGATAAATATAAATATACTTCAACCTGTCTTCTATCTCTAGGCATATCTTTATGAGAACAAAATCTAACAGCTCTACCGATAATTTGAAGCATACGACTCATATTCCAATATGGTTCTAAAATATGGACCTGAGAAACTCTTAATAATGAAACACCTTCTTTAATTGATGGTGAACCTAACATTATTTTTATTTTAGACCCATCTGCATTTTCTTTTTTATTAAATACATATTTAATTTCTTCTTTTACGTGGTGATGTTCATCTCCAGACCATATTGCAAAACGTTTTTTACCTGGACCATATGTATGATAATTTTTATATCCATGATATTCCAAATATTGCACCATTGAACGTATTCCTCCTAAATCTTTAAAATTACTATAAACAAAAGTTGGGCCATCTGATTTATTAATTTTATTTAATATTTTATAGAATTTCTTTGAATATTTAGTTATATTATTTTTCTTCAAATTGCTACCACTAAAAGAAGCAAAACCTTTTTCGCCTATTTTTTTATTTGGAAATGCAATATTACTTATCATACGAGGACCTAATAAAAAGTTTGTTGGTAATTTTAATATATCATTACCCATAAAACCACCTCTAACTTCTTCATCCATAATTGTTCTATATGATTTATACTGAAATGGTTCCATTTTACATCTAACAACAGTAAAAATAGTTTTTGGAAAACTTTGTGGTTGAGCTCCACGATAATATGAAATTTTATTCTTTAAAAACGATGAAAATAGTTCTTTATTTTTAACATCATAATCAGTTCCATTTTCTGTAGTTATTGGTTTTAAGAAAGTTGAATTAAATTCTTGTCCAATAGGCATTTCTTTATCCTTTAATAAATTTATAGTCAAAGCAATTTCATCTGGTTTATCAAACATAGGTGTTGCAGATAATAATATTATCCTTGTCCTTGAATCTGATTTATCAACTACTTTTTTTAAATTTTTATAAAAAGGCCCATTTTCTGAAATCATATTTTGAACTTCATCAATAATTAATAATGTATTTTTTAATTTAATCTTATTAGATTCGCATAATTCAACAAATTTATGATAACTATAAATAGTATAATATTTGTTAATTCTTTCATCTGCTCTTTTAATAATTTCTTTATATAATGTATCCTTTGGATTTAATTCTTTTAAATCTTTTCTTTCATCCTCCATCATATAACCACCACATTCACTTCTTAATTCATCTTTGAAATTACCAATTAGTGCTGCAGGTAATACAACAACTATATCCATCTTAGATTTAAATTCTTCAGCGATAGTAATTGCAGTGCATGTTTTACCTGCACCAATTTTATGATAAATTAATATACCTTTGCCAGAAACTGAACTTTTAAAATAATCACGTAAAAATAATTGTTGTGGTTGGAGTTTAAAACTAGCTGGACGACAAATTTCTTCCATTTTTTCATCACTCATTTTAAGTTTATATTTTTTAAATTTTTCAGTTATTTTTGACATTAATTATATATAGCTAGAAAATATTATTATATTATTTATTTATGAAACTTGCTTATATATTGCCATTAGTTGTTAAACAACCCAATATTATTTTTAAGATAGACGTGTTATTTTCAACGCAAAATCAAAAGTTATTATATTCGCTATGCGAATGTTATATCCGAAAATAAAAATTGATTTATAAAAAGATATTTTATATATTATTAATAGTATGGATTCTAATCATAATCATATTTTACATAATATGAATTTAATTGATACAAAAGAGTATCTATTAAATAATTTTGATAAACTAATCAACATTAATAAACATAGTTTAGAACAGATAATAACTTCATATATGGAACGTTTAAAATATGATATTGATATAAATAAAAACAATTACAAAAAAATTAATACTTTTAGTTATTATGAGATAATTTATAAATTTATACCATATTTAGATGAGTATAAGTATGTTCAAATTAGAATTGTTTCTAATATATCAAAATGTATGTATGGTTTGAAAATATTACATAAAATTCCCGAGTTTATTAATAATTTATCAAACACAGATATTATAGATTTAGTTGATTCATGCTCAGAATCATGGACTTTTCCTGTATTTTTATATTATTTAACAATACTTAAAGAACGTAAAATTTACATAAATAACAATTTAGTTATTAATAGTTTTTTAAATTCAGATGATAGAATTTACAAATATTTAGTTGATAATAATGATCAATTAAAATTAATTATATGTGAAGAAATTTTTATAAATGAAATAATTTCATGTATATTTATGGTAAATAGTCCACTAAAATATAAATTAAGAAAACTAAAATATTTAAATAGTATATTTCCAAATTTGGGTGAAAACCAATTTAATTTTATGATTGATAGATGTTATGGTGATATAAATATATTAAATAAATTATTTAAATATTATTATCAACAACAATTAAATAATAGTAGTATTGAAAAATTAGTTTCATGTATAATTGAAAGTGATAATTTAATTGAAAATTTTAATTATTATTATAATTTATTAAAAACAACAACTGAAAAAAATAAATTTATAATAAGTTTTTTATTTCTATATGGAACCGCTTTTAATATGAATATTATTGACGGTAATAATGATTTTAATAATTTAAAAGATTTAATTGGTAATTTTTTAGAATCAATTTATAGTGAGCATATGCGTGTAAATACAAAAATAAATATAAATATAAATGAATTTAAAAATTTAATAAATAATATTGGTTTCAGTAATATGAGTTCTTGTTTAATTATCAATGAATCATTTTATATTCAACTATCAGGAATATTATTTTTACTACCATTTTTTGTTGCAAAAGGTGATTTAGGAATTCATTTTAATAGATTAAGATATTATATTAGTAAATTTATTAAAAATGTTAGAAGAAAAAAACAAATAATCCATAAATTAAAGTTATATCCAATTATTAAAGAATTGAAAGACTTGAAAACATTAAATAATAAATCAGATGTATTTAATAGATTACGCAATAATAAAAAACAATTATTTAATAATATACCGCCTTATCATTTGTATCCATGTCAATTAAATTCGTTAAAAAATACTTATTTATTAAAAGAGAAAGCAGATGGGATATTAGTTCATACTATGCCTAATGATATATATCCTGTATTTAAATCGAAAAATAAAGTAAAAGCTGAATTCATTGAAGATTTGGATTTATATTTAGTATTTGATATTGATGAAGATAATATAATTGAAGAAAGACATTTGTCGATTCATAAAATGCATCCATTTGGACAAAAAACAATACCAATTATAAATAATGAAGATGATATGATAAATGAAATAAATACAGAAAGAGATAAATTAAAACAATTTTTGAAACAATCTTATGATAATTATAGATGGTATCCGAAACCAGCTTGGAAAATTGTAAATATGAATAATTTTATTGTCCCACTTACTGATTTAGTTAATATGAAAACAATAAGTGATTGGATTATAAATAAATCTGGAGATATTTGTTATGATGGTATTATTATAACACCATTAAATGGTGATAGAGAGATTAAAATAAAACCAAAAAGTTTTTATACAATTGATTTGTTATATATAGATAATAAGTGGCTTGATAGAGAAGGTTTTCAATGGGATAATATTTCTTATAATGATAAAATCGAAGATAAAATCGAAGATAAAATCGAAGATAAAATCGAAGATTATAATAATACTATCTGGAGATGTTATCCTAAATTAAATGATAATATTACTTTTGAGGCCAGAGAAATCAGATATGATAAAACAAAACCAAATACTCACGAAGTAGTATCTACTATTATTGAATTATATAAGATGAATTATACATATGAATATCCTAAAATATATCATTCAACTATTAGTAATAATTTAATCTGGAAAAATGTAGTTGATGATAATAATAAAATATTACAAAACATGTTAAATAAAATTAATGCTTTGCATGTTATTAATAATATATTAGATTGTGGATGCGGTTCAGGTCGCACATTAAAATATATAAATAAATTTAATAAATATATTGGAGTTGATATTGATATGAACATGTTGGGTTGCGGAATAAATAAATATAATAATCATAATAATATTAATTTCATGTATAGTGATTTGAATACAAATTGGCCATTCATATTAACATATTCACTAGAAAAATTTGATTTTGTTATTTGCCTAAGTAGTATTATGCATTTTATGACTGATAATTTTTGGACCAATTTAAATAATGTAGTAGATAAATCTACTAAAATGTTAATAAATGTAGTTGAAATGCAAGATGAATTTAGATATGAATTTGATGAATTTTTTATTGAAAGAAAACAAAATAAGATACATTATAAATTTCCTATTCATAATTCAATAATGGAGGAAAATTATATTGATGCAAATGATATTAATAATATCACTAATAAATACGGTTGGAATATTATAGAAACATTCAAACCGGATAATAATAATTTAACAAAATATTATAAATGGTATATTTTACAGCGGTGCTATAATTTTAATTAAAATTTAATTGATGCATATTCAGAACCTTCATATGGTTCTATTCTATCAAATAAAGTTTTATTAATTTCTTTTATATTATTATTTTTAAATTTTTCATCTATATGTGATTCTTTATCATTAAATTTTATTTTATCAATAATATAATCTTTATATTTTTCAGTATTGTTTGTTCCTGTTTCTTTAATATCTTCAGTATCTATATAATAAGTTGTGTCTATTTTATCACCATCATTATTTAATTCTAATAAACCTTCTTTAATTAATTCAGTTAATTTAGTTCCAATTAATTTAAATCTTTTAGCTTTATTAATTGAATAATTAATTAGATTTTTAGATATAATGTCATTTATAGTAAGATTATTATTAATATGATTTATAATAAGATTACATATAACTAATGCTTCTTCTTCACTATGAGTTCTGAGTATTAAATAATTATTTTCAATATCAATATCAATTAAATCCTGTTTAATGATTGGTAATGATTTCCATAACATTATTTTTTCAATATGATCATTTATTGTTTTTATATAAATATAATATTTATTAACATGAGTAAAATATTGAATTTTATTCCATGGATTAGGATTTTCAAATGAAACTTCGTCCTGTTCATCATCATTATCAAAATTTTCATCAGATACTTTTTTAAATCTAATAGAATATGTAAAATATAAATCAAGACTTAATATAATAATGATTAATATAATTGGAATGTATATCATTATTTGACTAGAGATTTTAAATATTATATTATCAAAAAAATATATTATTATTGTGTCGTTAGAAATATTATTATTTATATAATATTTTTAATAATGACATTTAATGAAATTAAATTAATGGAAAAAATACAGAAATTTAATTTTGCAGAACAAATGAGATTAATAAGCACTCCATTTAATACTGGTTTTTTTATAATAATGATTATAGTTTTATATATTTATAAAGTATTAAATTTTGATGATGTTATATTTTTAGGCAAAGGATGTATTATAAATAGTTGTTTAAAGTTTTTATTTAGACGAGCACGTCCGTATCATTCAAGTGAAAAAATTAAAAATTATTCTGGAAAAGAACACAAATTAGGAACGGACCATTATTCTTTTCCTAGTGGACATACATTTGCTGCAACATTTTTTTCATTAGTGATGCTACGCAAATATCCATCTGAATTCATTTTTAATATAATTGCAGTTTTAGTTGGTTTTAGTAGAATATTTTTGGGTGTTCATTATCCAACAGACATAATCGGTGGTATGTTATTTGCATTTATATTTTTCCAATTATTAAGTTAAATTCTTCTAAAATTATCCATAAATACATTTTTAAATATATCTCCTCGGTCGAATGTTGAAATATGTTTAAATGTTGGTATATCTTCGATACTATATCCTTTATTATTAAGATAAGGAATAATATTAAATGTATAATAATTTTTATTAAAAACATCTTCAAAATTATCATTCATCCATTGTTCTAATCTATTATAAAGATGAAAGTATTTTTCAACAATTAATATATAAAAATCTTTCCAGATAATATTATCAATATCTTTTGATACTTTATTAATAATATCTATTGGGACTTTTTGTTTACCTATATTATCTAATTTCCAAAAGCCATATTCAAATTTATAATATTTTGATACTTGTGATTTAATATCTTTATAATGTTTATAAATTGTATCACAATATAATTTTGTATATAAATATTCCTTATCTTCTTTATAATTATTGGTAAATTCTGAAAAATTTTTATAATTAAATAATATTTTTATGTTTTTATATCTAAATATTCTAGCAAAGTGAGCTATTGTATCATTAAATGCATCATTATAATCATCAATATATTCATCATAATAACAAATTGTTCTTTGATAATTTACATATATTTCATCACCCATTTCAATACTTAATACTGGATAACCATTAATATATTTATTTATAATAAAACCGTCTTTAGTTTTATTTTTATACATATGAGAATAAGAACCAGTGCTATCAAACCATTGAGCTATATATATATCATCATTGTATCTAAATTGACCAAAATTATCACAATTTTCTAAAAATATTTTAAATAATCCAATTCTATCATTACTATCAATATTAATATTATTAATATCAATTGATGGAATTTGATGATCTGGTATGATATTTAAATTAGATAAATCACCATTACTAAATCCAACTAAATCAAATTCATATTTCTTTTTAATTAATTTTTCGAATTTCTCAAGAGTATGATAATAATTTGCTTTTTCATCTTTGTATTTTAATTTTAGTTTACTATATGGTTTTATTAAAAATTCTTCTTCCTTTGGAAATAAACTAAAATTTTCAATTAATAATCCAATACCTTTAATATTTTTAGGAATATTTATTTTAATTAACACTAGTCCAAAATCCATTTTTATTCCAGGAGAATAAAAAGGGTCTCTTGTTGTAGACGTAAAACCTTTATCTATAAATATATCTCCTATTTTTAAATTTTTTAAATATTCATCATCCCAAACAAATCTATAAAAATAATAATCATTAGGCAATTCAGCTTTATTTATAGTATTAATAATGCAATTTAACCCATCATATAAATATTGATTAATTGGTAATTTGTCTCTTAATATTTTATTAAATAAATAGCTACCAGTCATTGAATAAAAATTAATCCAACTAATACATTTATTTTTAATAATAATATCCATATGATTTAATATAGTATCATATCCAATATCATTTTTAGATACTAATTTACAAATATCATAGTGTAATTTTTTATCAACAAGATTAGCTGGTGTTAGTTTATCAATTAATTTATTATTCATTCCTAATTTGATTAACTCAGTTTTTGTATAATATGGATTTAGATGAAAAGAATATGGATGGAAACTGTTTCTTTTACATATAGAAATGGATAAACCAAAATCTGGCGAATATCTATATAATGTTTCATATGACGTTTTTTCTAAAGTTTCTAAATCATAATTATCAATAATACTTAACATATTATTATAATGTTTTATTTTCTCCATATTGTCATCATTATCATCTAATTTATCTTTTTTATTAATAATCCATTGTTTTACTTCATCTGTAATAAATCTATAATGGCAAGTGACTAATCTATAATATAGTTTCATACTATTAATAGGATAAATATTATCACTAAAAATATCATACATAGGAATATATTCAGAATATAAAGACAATGAAATTTTATCTTTTTGATTTTTTAATTCTATTTTCCTATTAAATATTTTTTGAATCATTTCAAAATCAATTTTCATTATTAATATTATTTAGGAAAAATAATATTAATATGTGTTATGCGCTATTTGCTTACATCTTTGAATTGAATAAACACATTACTCAATTATATTATTTTCATTACTTTCATTATTTTCTGGGATAATATTTAAATCATTATTAATATGAATATTTAAATCATCTCCATTAAAATTTTCTAATCTTTTATTTATATATGTGTCTCTTTTAAAAATAAAGAAACATGCTACTAAGATAATTAATCCTATAATAATATATTGAATATTTATCATTAAGTATTTTTAGAAAATAATTTAAAAAAATTTTATAAATTCTTTATTCTATATTTATAAAATGAAATTTTATCATAACTATTATTTGCATTTGAAATTAATTTATTATAATCTATTACAATATTAACTCCTCCAAAATTATCATGTTCATTATATACTCTTTTATTAAATTGAATATTATTATTTTTATAAAAAACAAAATTTTTAAACATATCAATTAAATCTTTATTATTATATAGTAATAAAATATTATATAAATCAACTATATTACTACAATTATAACTATCTCTACATAAATCAGCTACATAATTTAACGCTTTATTACTATTCATTATTTTTTGAATATTTGGTAAATGTTCCTTAAATAAATTTATAAATTTATCAAACTTATCACAATTAATTAATGATATACTACTATGATAACCATCTGATACACATCTTTCTAAATATTCAATACAACATATTTGTAATTTTTTATGAAATTCTAAATTATTATCAAATATTATTGGTATATATTTTGAATTAATATCTTGTGCATATTCATAAGATTGATGAGCAATTATATATTTTGAATGGTTATAGAATTGATATAATATTTCAACTGAAGATGTATAACATGCATCAAAACATATTAAATCAAACTTTAATTTATATTTATCAAATATTTTATTAATCATATTAAATGATAATACATTGTCAGGATCTTTTTCTAAATACCATGTATTACCATGACCACTAAAAACAAAAATAGAATTTAAATTTTTATATTTATTTCTAATATTATTTGTTTTATTTATAAACTCATCGAATTTTTCCTCAGTAAAAAATAAACTGCTATCAAATTCATTAATTTCATATGTTCCATCTTCTATATGAATAAAGAAACTATTTTCAGTTGTATATACCATTATATCAAATATACAATGACTATTATTTGTTGCTAATAAAATTTTAAAAATATCATTATAGCATTGCATTTCAATATCTTTATCAGGAAATATATATTGAATAAAATGAGTTTTATTTAATACTTTATCCCCTTTTAATATTTTATCTACATTATCATTAAATTCTATTCTAACATTATTCAAAAATAAATCACATTTTTCTTCAATATTTTCATTAATAAACAATTTTTGGTATTTATCTATTTCAATTTTATTGTCTGGATATATTTTATTAATAATATTCAAAAAATTTTCATTTAGTTTTAATTTCATTATAAATAATATACATTTTATTTTTGAATATTTGGCACATAATGAATCGTTCTATTATTAATTTCTTTTGTTAATACTTTATTTCCTAAAGTATCAGTTTTTTGTCTATACACATGAAAAAATCCAGTCTCCGGTTTATATTTTGATGGGCCATTTTTTTTATGTTTAGCTAATAATTTATATTTATTATCTATTATATTTAATTTTATTCCTTTTTCTTCATTATAATAAGTCCATGCTAATTGCACTAAAATATCCCATAAAATTAGTATTTTATCATCAGATAATTGTTTAATTGTTCTAAATGGTGATATTTTTGATATATATAATGCTTCTGCTCTTAAATAATTACCACATCCTGCAACTACTTTTTGGTCTAATAAGGCAGTGCATATCATACTATCATCTCTTTTCTTATTTAATCTATTTATAAATAGATCAATTGAATTTTTATTAAAAATATCAGCCCCTAATTGTTTTAATTTTTTTTCTAAATTAATTTTATCAGAGATTATTATATTTCCAAAATTTCTTTGATCATTAAAATAAATAATTGTAATATCTAATACAAATTTAATATTATTATGTTTTTCTTCATTAAAATTCCACCAACCTGTCATACCTAATGTATTAAATATAACAATATCTGATTCATAAAACTCCCAATAAATAAATTTACCATAACTTTTTATTGATTTGATTTTTAATCCAATTAATTTATCAAAGTTTGGTTTACTTTTATTATATTTACCACCTAATATTTCAATTTGTTTTATTATATTATTTTTAATTTTTTTATTTAGTATATCAACTAATAATCTAACTTCAGGACCTTCTGGCATAATAATTATTTCTATATTATAATAATATATTATTAATATGATTTTTTTTTATTTATTAATCATTTTAATTGTTATAATTATAATTTTACCTCATAATAATAGAGAAAGTTTAATTGTTAGCACTGTTAAAGAAAAAGTACTAGCAAAAACAGATGATTTAAGTAAATATATGATATTACATTAATTATTAATTATTAATTTTTGTCCATCATATCTACATTTAATATAAATTGATCGAATGGTGTCTTATCTATAGCTCTAATAAAATAATCAGCTTCATCTTTAAAATAAAAATCAATATAACATGTTGTATTATCATAATTAAGATTAATACGACCAATTCTACCCCACTCGCTAACTAAATTATTTAATTCTGGAACTGTTATATCAGCTGGTAAATTAGATATACGCACAGTTACTATTTTACGTTTATCTAATTTAATATGTTCTGTATTATGATAAAATTTATGTTCTTCTTTCCTAACTTCTTCTTTTTTTGGTTGTGCAAATTTATTATCTAATATGGATGATAAATCTTGTTTCTCTTTTCCACATTTTAATGTGACATGTGGACCACCGCATTTTCTACATTTAATTAAAGACATTATATATATTTATGATGCTTTATTTAAATCATTTTTAATTTTTAATTTATCAACCCAAAATTTTAATAATAATTTATCATAATTAAATTTTTTATTTTTAAATTCATTAATTGTATTTGTTAATAAATTTATATTTATATCAGACCAATTTTTAACAATTAATACAGGTAAATCTTCAAATAACTCATCAATTGGAGATGTTTTAACTATAGGAATACAGCCAATACATAATGCTTCCCATGTGCGATGACAATCTAATCCATTACCATGTGGTGAAATAACAAATGCATATTTTATTTGATTCTCAAAACTCATTTGTCTATTAATTCTAGTAGGCTCGTAAAACATTAATTCTTTTGGTATTTCATTAATTGCATCTCTTCTATCATAACCATACTTTGCATTATCAATTGAGAAATGAAAATTAGAATAACATTTAATATCTCTTTCATAAAATGGTTTTGATTTATTTTTAATTTCAATCATCATTTGTTCATTTTGAATAGGATTTAATGTCATTCCACTAATTTTTGAATGATAATCTAATCCTATAGGTATTTTAAATAATTTTGGATGATTTTTAATGCAATTTTGAGCATACCATGCAATGATTTTACCATTTTCAATAAAATCAATAAATTCTGTCTCATTTAATATATCATCAGGACAACTTTCATCTGCATCTCCTGATACTAAAATAAACTTTGCATTAATTTTATTTAACATTTTAACAAAATCAGGAATTGCAGATGTGCATACATAAATGGTGCAATTATCTTTAATATTTTCGAAATTATATTTTTTTAAAGTTTTTATACTTGATATTGGTTTTGAACTACGAATATCACATGATTTTAATATACCACGAGAAGATACATATATACATTTTGTTTCATTTTCTGATTCATTTTCGTTTATATCAAAATCCTCGCCATGTTTTAATAAATAAATTAAAATTATTAATAATAAAATAATAATACCAATCAATATATATATAATTTTCATTTATATATTAATTTAGATATTATAATGAAGGCCATTTGAATGGATTAGCTTTTGATAAAGGAACTTTTAATAAATAAACTCCTAAAATAATAAATACAATGCCTAAATATTGAGATGTTTCTTCAAACCTTTCACCTAATATAAAAAAAGAATATAAAGTAGTAATTAAACCATTTAAACCATCCCATGCAACATTTACCATCATTAATTGAGAACCCTGTAAACTAACTATTAACATTATAAAAACACCTATATAACCAAAAATACCTATACCTAAATTCAATATACCGCCATTATTTGCAAATAATTTTGCACCTGTATCACCTATAATTTCAATTAAAGATAATCCTGTTATTTGTGCTAAACTCATATTAATTATATAATAGAATTAAAAAAATTATTTGAAATTAAATGGAGAAATAAAATGTGAAAATGAGCAATTATGTCCTGAACCAATAATATTTAAATTATTAGTTAGATAAATTGAACTCACATGAAATCCATTTAGACTAAATACATGTTGTTTTGTTTTAATATTAAATACACTAAGTATATTATCAGTATCAACAGAAGCCATATAATTATTATCATCTGAAAATGCTATATCTTTAATTCCTGAAAAATTATTCTTGAAGAAAGTTTCATTATAATTATAATTATTATTAATATTAATCATACAAATTAAACCATTAATGAAACCAATAATAAGAGTATCATTGATAATTTTCATAATTTTAATAATATTATTTTCAAATGTTTTATTATATATAGTTGTTCTATTATTAATGTCATAAATAGAAAACTTATCATAATTGCTAATAAAAATATAATTATTATTAGCAGTAAAATTAATAACATCTGTTTCAATTTTATCATCTAATTGATTATTTTTAATATTCCAAATATAAATATGCTCATTTTGAGAAAAAATCAATCTAGAATTATCAGGAGTGAACATAATTTGTTTGATATATTTATTCTTTTCATTATTATAAATATTTTGTTGAATTTTATCTAGTTTTGTATGTTGATTTGTTTTAAAATTATATACATTAACAACATTATCAACAGAATATACTAAATAATTTCCATTATTTGAAATATCAAAAATAAATACATTATCAAAGGGTAATTTAATTAAACTATTAATATTAGAACCAGTATATAAAGTTCCATTAATTGTGTTAACATAGTATGTTTTATTACTTTTAATGATTTTATTAAATACAATGTTTTTATTATTAATATCATTAGTAATATTAATATAATTTGTGTTCTGGCAAATAAAATCTGAATAAAATGTATTTGGAGTCATAATGGGAATTCCAATATAATTATTCTTATTAGAATAATCATCATCCATATGATTATAGTTATTATTGATATAATATTCTTCATCCATATGATTATAATTATAGTTATTATCACTAGGGTATTCTACATCCATATAAATATCATTTATTAGAATATATTATAAATATTTCAATTTTTTCTAATATTTATTTAAAGATATATTAATATATATATTAATCATAGTATATATGATTAAATTCCTTCTTAGCTCAGTTGGTTAGAGCGTGCGGCTGTTAACCGCAAGGTCACAGGTTCGACCCCTGTAGAAGGAGATTTTGCTTGCCATAGCAATTTTATTTAGTAAATCATTATTTGGTTTACTAAAAATTGATTTCCAGCTAAATTAAAAATTAATATTATAAAAATTGAATTAATTTAAAACTATATAACAAATAATAATAGATGGACAACAGACCTACATTTTTTAATAGTGACACTGAGCCTATTCGGGCTGGTGGTGTTATTTTTTATAAAATTGATCCTTTAACTAAACAAATTAAAATGCTCATGCAATATACTGAAAGAATTGACCAAAGAACAAATGTTAAAAGATATGTTTATGAGGATATTGGTGGTAAAACAGATGAAATAGATACATGTATAAATGATACAATAATTCGCGAAGTTGTAGAAGAAACAAATGGTATAATTACAGAAGAAATTATTAAGGAACATTTAGAAAATAGATATTATAAAATTTATATGAAACACAGTAAATATTATTTAATATTAATAGAAGCTAATAAGAATATTATTAATATTGATAGACGTGCATATGGTAAGGCTGAAACACATGGTAAGCAACGTCTATTTTATTGGGTCGATTCAAATAAACTAAAAACAAAAGGAACACCTTTTAATCAAAGAATATGGTTATCAAGAAAGGATATAAATGATTTTTTTTCTACATTATAGGAATATTGTAATTAATTTAATAAATATTAATATTATTATAAATGATACTAGATATGATAATATATTTAAAATTGTAAATCCGGGATAATGAAATTTATCTATTTTTAAAAATTCAATAAATGGAATAAATATACTACCAGCCCATGTATTTCTATTTTCAGTTGGCATTAATATTTGAAAACATAATGGTTTATAATAAGTATATTTTATAATATTAATATCATTCCAAAGTAAATCATTTGCAATTTTCATATTATTTTCATATTTTTTTATGTAAAAATTAATATAATCAATATTATAAATAGCAGCATGTGCAACTACTAATAATAAAGTTCTAATATTTGTTGTAAATGCTGGAATTGGAATACCAAATACATTACCTAAATGATAAATATGATATTTATTATTTTGAATAAAATTTCCGATGTCATCAACTATATATTGATTTATATTATGATCGAAGAAAAAATCATCTTCAAATATAATTATATTTTTATAATTATTATTAATTGAATGTAAAAAAGCATGATAATATGCATCGTTGAGATCATATAAAGATGTTTGTTTATACAGTTTCTTATTACATTTTTTATATCCTTTATTATATTGTATTAATATATTTTTATGAGGTAAATAAGTATTAATTTGGTTCATATAACTTTCTTTCCTAGGGCTATCTTCTAATGTTAATATATAAACTACATCAATATAATTATCAAACAAACCTTTTTTATTTTTAATTAATTCATATCTATAAGAATGTTTATTCATATTAATTAAATTAATATTAATATTATTTACAAACTAATAATATGTGTTATTCAAAATTGATAATAATAACCTTCGATAGTTATGTTCACTAACATTTTTTGATTCTCTGTTCAAAAATAATACTTTTGAACTGAGGATTATACATATAGGTAGAGTTCCTTATATTCGCTTCAATTCGCTACGTGAATATAACAACTGAAGGTTATAATAACACATAACACATATTAACCTTTGGTAAAAAAATATCAATTAATTTTTTTCAATATAATAATAATGTTATCAATTTTATTGATATTACCACATCAATTATATGATAAGAAATTTCTTCCTAAAGATATTAAGGATATTATTATCTGGGAGCATCCTCATTATTTTAAAAAATATAAATATAATAAAAAAAAATTAGTATTACATAGGGCATCAATGAAATATTATTATGATTATTTAAAAGATAATAATTATAATGTTCATTATTTAGAATTTATTAAAAAACCAACAATTAATAATTATCAGGTTTTTGATCCTATTGATAAAATCAAGCTTCCAAATAGATATAATTTATTGGAAAGTCCTAATTTTTTATTAACAAAAGAGCATTATTCTAAATTCAATAGCCAGAGAAAATCAAAAAGAGTTATATTTAATAATTTCTATATGTGGTCTAAAAAAGAATTAGATATTTATCCAAAGTTAAAATCAATGGATAAAATGAATAGAGAAATATTTAAATCCAATATTAAAATTCCATCTATACCAAAATTAAGTAAGGATGATAAACATTACATTAAAGAAGCTATAACTTATATTAATAAGAATTTTCCTAATAATTATGGGAACACTGAAGTTTTTTCTTATCCAATAACTCATAAAACTGCTGATAAATGGCTAACACATTTTATCAAATATAAATTTAAAAAATTTGGACCTTATCAAGATTTTATAAATAAAGATAATTTTACTATGTTTCATAGTGTCCTTAGTAGTAGTATAAATATTGGTTTAATTAATCCAATTGATATAATTAATAAAATAGAAAAAATTAAATCACAGATTCCAATTAATAGTTTTGAAGGATATATCAGACAATTATTTTGGAGAGAATATCAGAGATATTGTTATGGTTATTCTGGAATTTCTTTTAACAAAAACTATTTTGGAAATAAAAAGAAGCTAACGAAAGATTGGTATAAGGGAACATTAGGAATAGACCCAGTTGATGATTTAATTAAAAGTGGATTTGATACTGGTTATATTCATCACATCGGGCGTTTAATGGTAATTGGTAATTTTATGAATTTATCAGAAATACATCCTAAGGAAGGTTTTAGATGGTTCATGGAATTTGCAATTGACAGCTATGAATGGGTCATGCATCAAAATGTTTATGAAATGGTCTTTTTTGTTACAGGTGGACAGACTATGACAAGACCATATATTAGTAGCAGTAATTATATTCTTAAAATGAGTAATTATAGTAAGGGTGAATGGTCTAAAGAATGGGACCAATTATATCATCATTTCTTAGGGAAACATCGGTCTAAATTATATAAATTCCGTTATTACTTTCCTAATTTATAAAAAAATTGAAAAATTTAAATTTAAATAAATTATTAATTATTTAATGGAAGCAAACTTTAACGACTATCATAATTTTATTCTTAATGAAGTTAAAAAAAATCAAATTGATGAGATTGATGAAATTGAATGCCCACAAGAGGTAAGTAAAAATATGGTAATTGATGATGCAATCAAATATCTTAAGAATCATACATTTATTCCTCACAAGATGGGTAATTATGCTCGTTATGGATTGAATGATTTTGGGTGTGATTCTATTATTGAATATAATAATCAGCTTTGGAAATTTGTTTGGTTTCTTAAGGATAGCAATAATGCAGTTTATGTTAATAATGAGGGAAGAGAATTTATTCTCAAGGATTATAATCTAGATGGTATTATTCGTATGCAAGATAAGGATGAATAATAATTAATAATAAACCAATGGTTATTATTAGTTATGGGAAAAATTGAAATTTTCATTTATAAATAAGCATATATATATAGTTATGTCTCAAATGATGACTATCGGTAATAATAATGGTAATATGGTTGTGTTGAATGCAAATGATGGTGTTAATGTGTCTGTCCCTATGGATATTGCCAAGATTAGCCTTACTATTAAGAACATGCTTGAAGACCTTGGGGAAATTATTGAAGAAGGGGGTGAAAACGCAATTCCCCTTCCGAATGTAAGTGGTGCTATTGTAGCTAAGATTTTTACTTTCTGCGACTATATCCATAACAATCCGGATGAGTTCGCCCAATTGAATACATGGCTTGAAGACAAAACATTTAATGTTCCTCTTCCTGGTTGGTTTCAGGAATATTTGAATGTTGAGCAAACCATTATGTTTGAAGTTATTCTTGGTGCTAATTTTCTTGATATTCAGCCACTTCTCAACATGCAATGTAAGCATGTCGCTGGTATCATTCGAAATAAGACACCTGATGAGCTACGTAAACTTTTTGCTCCATCAGAGGATTCTACTGTTGTGGCAGCTGGCGCATCAGTTGCAACTGATGCATCGGATGCAACTGAAGTAGCAACACAACCTGTTGAACAAAATACAATTGATGCGTAAAATTACCGTAATGAACTTTAATTTTCATACATTTTGTTTATATAAATTAATAGAGACTAAATAAATTACCGTAATGTTAACCAAAGGTTTATTAATGTTCGTATTATAATAAACCTTCGGTTAATTGATATATCAATTTAATGAAGCTTTAATTATTTATACTATTAATTTATACCAATTAACCGAAGGATTATTATAATCATGGTACATTACGGTATTATTATTTTAATACAAGGGTAATTACGGTTTTTTATATACCTAAGAAAAATTTATGATTAAGAAATAAATATATTAAATGAAATGAAACAATTAATGAAATAATATTAAATATTTTATATTTAGCATTGTTGTTTTTATTAAGATAAAATAATTTGAAAATTTTTTCAATTATTTTATTTACCATACATTCTTTTTCTTTTATTTTAAAACATAATGGTTTGTAATAAGTATATTTCATTATATTAAAATCTAACCATAATTTGTAATTAGGTTTGGTAAATCCTAATTCATATTTTTTTATATAATAATAAACATAATCTCTATTATAAATAACACCATGAGAAGACCTTAAAAAATATGATTTAAGATGCATTGATATAGTTGGTATACTTATATGAAACATACTGCCTAAATGATATATATGATAATTAGTATTTTTTATAAAATTTCCGATATCATCAACAACTAATTGATTAATATTATAATCAAATGAAAAATCATCTTCAAAAATTATAATGTTTTTATAATTATGTTGGAGTGCATTTAAAAAAGCATGATAGTATGCATCATTCAAATCACTTATATTATCATTACTATGTAATTTTTTATTACAATTTTTATAACCTTTATTATATTGTATTAATATTTTTTTATGAGGATTGTATTTATTAATTTGATTCATGTAATGTTCTTTATTACTTTCTTCAGATGTTAAAATATATATAATATCAATATAATTATCAAACATACCATTCGATTTATTTAATAATTCATATCTATAAGAATGTTTATTCATTATATATTATTAATATAATAATATATAACAAACTTAACCTTTGTTCTATTCTCCATAGGCGAATGGAACAAAGGTTAATATTAGTTAATAATATATAATTATATTTATAATTATATATTGTTAATAATATGAATAAAAATAAGCTACATATAATTACAGTTGCTAATAAAAGTATGTATTATTATCCATATTTAGTCAAATCTGTTAAAAAAAATAATAATAAATTAATAACATTGGGATTTAATAAAAAATGGGTTGGTTTTAATACTAAATTCAAATGGATGTTAAAATATATTCAACAATTAAAAGATAATGATATTGTTTGTTTTGTAGATGGTTTTGATGTTATTTGTGTCAGAGATTTAAATAAATTAACAAATGTTTTTTTAAAAATAAAAGAACGTGAAAAATGTAATATAATTGCTGGTTGCGACATAAATTTTAGACCATTATTTTTTAAAATAATATCAAAATTATATTTTACAAAAGAAATTAATTCCAAAGTAATTAATTCTGGAACTTATATTGGTTTTGTTAAAGATATTAAAAAATTTTTACTGTTTGTATTAAACCAAGATGATGACGAATTAGCAGATGACCAAATATTAATGAATTCTTATAATAAATTGCATCCTAATGAAATATATGTTGATATAAATACAGAAATTTTTGCAACAATTATTGACACATTAAATAGTATCAAAAAATATGTATCAATACATAATGATAGTATTTATTTTAATAATAATAAACCTTTTTTTATTCATGGAGCTAGTAGTAGTTTCATGAATGAAATTATAGAAGAATTAGGATATAAAGTTGATAATAAAATAGAAATTGACATGAAGAATAATTATTATAAAAAATTATTTGTGCAAATAAAAGATATATTTATAAAAAATATTAATAAATACAAATATAATATTTTATTTGGATTTATTATTTTTATTATTATTTCTTATATTTTTATTAAAAGTTTATTGATAAGTCTTATAATACGTTAATACAGTATCAATTACTGTTCTATCTTGTGCAATTCTTATATATAAATCTTGAATATCATCTTGTCCAGATGTTTCTATTAATATATAGTTTTTTTTAATTAAGTTTGCATAGTATCTTAATGTATATTTAATATCTTCATTTTTACCATATTTATCAGGATCAGAACTAATATTTTTTTCGTTATCTGTTAAAATAGTAAATTTTTTATTAGTATCAGTTATATTATTATTTAAATCTTTATATACTAATTCTGCTATTTCATTTGATATATCAGTATTTGTTGGAGTAATCGTAGAACCAATACTACCTTTATTTTCTTTATAAAATCCCCATCCTTCATGAAAATCAATAATAAAATCAGCTTCTACTATTAATATTAATATTTTATTAATAATTGGATTCAAATCTTCTTGATTATAATTTTCAGTTATTGGAAATTTTCTATTTAGATCTCCAATAAATGGTATGAAACGTTTATTTGTTTGTATTCCACAATAATTAACATAAGGAATTAATATAATTCTATTGTTATTAATATTAATTCTTTTAATATTTATATCATTCATAAATTGAATTATTGCTCTTGACCCAGCTGGTTCATTACCATGTATTCCACCTAATATTAATATTGTTTTATTTTTAGGAGTGCTTTCACCATAATAAAAATATTCTAAATTATTACAAATTTTTTCTAAATAAGTTGAAGAATATATGTTAAATAATAAAAATATTATTATTAATATTATTAATAATACTAGAATATAATTCATTATATATTGGTTAGAAATTAACTTTTCTATTTTAATTATAATGAGCATTTTTATTTTTAGAAGAGATTTTAGGATAAAAGATAATACAGCATGGAATGAAATGTTGAAAAACACAGAATCTAATAAAATATATCCTATATTTATTTTTACACCAGAGCAAATTACTTTAGCTAATTCTTATAAATCAAATAATTCAGTCCAATTTATGATAGAATCATTATTAGAATTAAACAAAGAAGTTAAAATAACATTTTGTTATGGAGAAATAGATGATGTATTAAATAATATTATTAAAAATAACAAAATAGATTCCATATATGCTAATACTGATTATACGCCATATAGTGTAAAAAGAGAGAAAATTATTGAAAAAATATGTAAGAACCATGATATTAAATTTAATTATTATCATGATATAACTCTTTATGAACCAAATACTATTAAAACAAGTAGCAATCAAATATACCAAAAATTCACACCATTTTATAGATATTGTTTAAGTGAGAAGGTTAGAGAATCAACTACTAAAAATATTGGAGATCATACTATTTCTAGACCATCTACAAAATATGCAATTAATGTTTCTAAATTAAACAAATTTTATGAAGAAAATAAATTAATTCATATTCATGGTGGAAGAGATAATGCATTAAACATAATTCATAATATTAATCATTTTAAATCTTATGAAAAAACAAGAAATATAATGCATTTAGATACAACTAATTTATCAGCATATTTAAAATTTGGATGTATTTCTATACGTGAAGCATATCATAATTTTGTTGATAAATTTGGCAAAAAACATCCATTAGTTAGACAATTAATATGGAGAGAATTTTATTATCATCTTGGTTATGGTTTTATTGAACGTTTTGGAAAATCTTTAAAACCTCGTTATGATAAAATAAAATGGGGTAATAATACTAACTGGTTTAAGAAATGGAAAGAAGGCAAAACAGGTTTTCCAATAATTGATGCATGTATGAATCAATTAAATATAACTGGTTTTATGCATAATAGAGGTCGTTTAATTGTTAGTAGCTTTTTAATTAAAAATTTAATGATTGATTGGAGATATGGTGAAAAATATTTCGCTAGGAAATTAGTTGATTATGATGTTCTAGTTAATCAAGGTAATTGGCAATGGACATCAGGTAGTGGCGCTGATAGTCAACCATATTTTAGAGTATTTAATCCATCATTACAATCAGAACGTTATGATAAAGATGCTATTTATATAAAAAAATGGTTGCCTCAATTAAAAGATATTGAACCGAAACATTTACATGATTGGGAAAAATATCATTCTGAATATAACTTAAAAGAAATTAAATATTGGGAACCAATGGTTAATTATGCAGAAAGTAAAAAGAAGGGTATTACTATGTATAAAAAATATATTTGAGTATTGTATTGTAATATAAATGGGAAGGAATAGCACATAACATAGTTATTTAAATAAAAAAAGACATTAATAGTATGATTAAAAATAAAATAATATTAATTCCATCATTAACAATTATATTATTACTATCTATATTCATATCTCTATCATATGCATATGTATTAAATCAAAATAAAATAAATACTAATAATATTAATATTAATATTATTATATATCCAATTATTATAATGATGATGATTTTCAATATATTTATATTAATTCAAAGAAATGATAAATCACCTAATTTGATTGTATAAAAGAATTTAAAAATACAGCTTTCCAGCACTCGCATTAATTGCAAGGGGGAAAACTGTGCGCATATTGGAAGCAAATGGAAACATGGAAGTAGGATAGGCTACATTACGACCAGACACAAAAATAGTGGAGCAACTACGGCTACAGAACCAATTATCACCTGTATCAACACAATTCACCTTGTAATCGTAGTGATTTTGACAGTTGGCGCATGTTCCGTAATGACGGTCATTATTTTGAGGTTGAGTCTGAGTCCGGGGCTGAGTCCGGGACTGAGGCCGGATCTGAGTAGGAGTATTAGTCTGGGGACGTGAGATATATTGTTGAGTTTGAAACGTATTATTGGGATGAGACAAATCATCAAAAAACATCTTGTTTTGGTAGCAATTAGTATCACAATAATACAAGCCATCGCGCATAATACCATTAGACATATTATTATCACACATGGAGCATTTAAAGATTTGGGTGTTATTAACGTGATGAATCAGGGATGCCATCAATAAACTCTAATTTTATGGCGCATATAGTTTAAAAAAATTTCAATTTTTTCTAATTTTCAATTATTAACGTGGTTTAATGACCAATAAAATGAGGACCAATAATATGGTGCCCAAAATGAGGCCCAATAATACGGGGACCAATTATACGGGGACCAATAATACGGGGACCAATAATATGGGGAACTATATGTGGAACAATATGAGGTGCAACCATAACTTTGGGACGCGGATTGGCCAAATTCAAATGTTCCTGGCAACAAAACCACATAGGCCCATATTCAATACCAGCAATAGTATTCCTATCAAATATGGAAAAACAGTAATTACATTGTTTTTCGATAACAGGAGTGGGTGGTTGATAAATAGGCTTCTGAATAAAATGAACCTTTTTTGTATTATTATAGCACTTGTCAGAACAATAAAACTTGCAATCACGGATTATCCCATTAGATAATTGACATTTACAATAATTACAATTATTGACGGCTTGATAAGCACTAGCCATAATTCTTTGTTTAAGGCTTTAATAATAGATAATATTTCAATTTTTCCAATAAAATCAACCTAAAGTTTATTTTATTAGAATAATTCTAATTGATTGGAAAAATTGATAGGGCGTAAGAATTTAACAAAGTTAAATTCTGACTCTCCCTATTAACTTTCTTATCAAAATAATGAATACTAGTATTCATTATTTTGATAGGAAAAATTGATATAATTAAATAAAAGTATAATTATCTAATATTAATGGCAACAGACATAACTAACGATAATATATTATATGACCGTCAGAATCGAACATATGGTATAGAGGCTACTAAATTAATTCAATCTAGTAGTGTTTATATTATAGGTCTTAAAAATGGTTATGCTAGTGAAATCTGTAAAAATTTGGCATTAAGTGGTATCAAATCATTAGTTTTAGTTGGGAACGAAACAGTTGATGAAGATGACATAACAAATTGTATGTTTTATAGGAAATCATCAATTGGTTCATATTGTTGGGAAGAAATAAAAAAACATATTAATGATATTAATAGTAGTATTGATATTAAACATTCAAATAATGAATTAGAATTATCTAATGCAAGTTGTGTAGTTATAATAAATAAATCTTATGAAGAAGCTCTTAAAATTAACAAACGTTCACGTTTTCTAAATGGAAAAACTGTTTATATGGTAGCAGGTGGTTTAGCAGGTAGTATTTTCGTAGATGCAAATGTAATGCATATTGTATCTGATGCATCTGGAGAAGATACATATAAATCAAATATTATTCCAATTAAAGATATTAAATCTAATAAAATTATTTGTGGTAAACATAATTTTGCATTTAATGATAAAATTAAATTTATTGATATGATTGGAGAAAATTTAGAATATTTTAATAAAACATTTCAAATTGTTAATTGTAATAATAATAGTATTGAAATTTTAGATGAAGATTTTAAATGGGAATGTCCTCTTGATTACAAATTTATAAATGGGTCTATTAAATATGTAGATACTAAAAATACATTTAATCATTTCGATATGAATGTAATTGAACCAACTGAAATTTATAAAAATTTAAATGATATGATCACAAATAACAAGTGTTATATGAAAGAAATTAATTCTAGCTTTAAATACACATTTATCCCAGTAATCAGCGTGATGGGTGGTTTAGTAAGCAATGAAGTAATTAAACTTATTACAAAAAAGTATACTCCAATTACCCAATGGTATGACTGGTCTGACTTTGATGTAATCAAGAATTATGATAATATTGATGAAGAAATAAAACAAATTTATAATAATTATATTAACAGTAATATTTTAATGATTGGTTGTGGAGCTCTAGGTTGCGAATGGCTTAAAAATTTAGCAATTATGGGAAAGCCCTCAATAACTATTGTTGATCCAGACCATATTGAAAAATCAAATTTATCCAGACAATTTCTATTTCGCAATCATCATATTGGTAGCTCAAAATGTTTAACAGCAATTGAAAGTATTAATAATATGATTAATAATAATCATTCTGATAATCAGAATGATTATAATTTGATTGGATATAATAAAAAATTAACATCTTCAGATATTGAATTTAGCAATCAAGTATTTTCTAAAAAAAACATTGTTATAAGTGCTTTAGATAATATTGAAGCACGTAGATATGTTGATACATTATGTTTTGAAAAATGTTTGCCAATGTTTGAAAGTGGAACAATGGGTATGAAATGTAATACCCAGCCGGTTATTCCATATATTACAGAAACATATAGTAATACAAATGATGCAGATGATAATTCTGATAATCAATTTCCAGTATGCACTATCAAAAATTTCCCAAATAGTATTCTTCATACAATTCATTGGGCTAGAGATTATTTTGATAATTTTTATAGAGGCCCTGAAAATTGTAATAAATATATTAATAATAATAAATATCTTGATGAATTACCACCATTTGATAAAAAACAAGCAATTGAAGATATCAATTATTTTTTAACTGAAATTCCATCTAATTATTATGATTGTATTATGAAAGCTAAGAAATTATACGAAGAATTATTTATCCATAGTATTATGGAACTACTTAATAAATTTCCATCAGACCACACCATAGATGGAGAATTATTTTGGTCTCATGGTAAATTATGTCCTAAAACATTAGATTTTAATAATAATATAGCCATTGACTTTATTATTAATACTGCTAATATCTTTTCTAAAATATATGAAATTGATATTGATAATAACTTTGATAATAATATTATTAAATCATTCGAAATAAGCCATTATGAAATTAAAAATATTAATATCGCAAAGAATGATGAAGAAGCGAAACAAATTGATAATATTATAAAAGAAGTATCATTGAATGAAAATATAAATATGAAGTTATTATTTCCACAAGAATTTGAGAAAGATGATGATAATAATTACCATGTAGATTGGATTAATAGTGCATCTAATAGTAGAGCAACTAATTATGGAATTAACACTATATCAAAGTATGAAACTAAAGGAATAGCTGGTAAAATTATACCAGCTGTAGCTACAACTACATCAACAGCAGTTGGATTAATTGCACTGGAAATGTTAAAATATTTAAATGGGATAAAGAAGATTGATAAATATCGTTCATGGTATATGAATATGGCAGATAATACAATTATTTATTCAGAGCCAAACCCAATAGCTGATATTGTTATTAATAATAAAAAAATCAATGGTTGGGAAAAATTTAAATATTTAAGTAATTCAACATTGAATGAATTTATTAAATATTATAAGGAACTATTTGATGTTGATATTGAGATGATATTATATGGAACAGCTATTATTTATGCAAATTTTATGGACACTCATCTAGATACAAAATTATCAGATATATTTAAAAATGAATTTGATATTAATATTTTTGTGAATGAAGTTTGTGTAATATTAATGGGTTCAGCTGATATCCCAAATATTAATATTTTATTGGAATAAATTATTTTATAAATTTCTTGATTTGTATTTTTAATATTGAATCAAAAGTTTGTTTGTTTT
>JACCDO011586905.1_pt1 | contig 54336 bp, 55 predicted proteins | sample 7446101 | NCBI WGS metagenome assembly JACCDO01 (sample SAMN15323440, study PRJNA562643) | freshwater metagenome | isolation source: river surface water | place: USA:Blue River Watershed | collected 2017-08-16 | reverse complement strand
ACTAATATACTTTATGGTCCAAAACAAAGTGATGGATCATGGCCTGTCATGGGATCAATATTAGGAGCAACTGGTTCTACAGGAAGTCAAGGGCTTACTGGTGCTACAGGACCACAAGGAGAAACTGGACAAAGTTTTGTAATATATTCGTCTACTACAAGTTATACCGGATTATGGAATGTAGATTCTTCAACAGGAAATATTGGTGAATTTGTTTTAGTTACTGGAGGAGATTTATTTGTTTATGCAGGGACTGGAGCTGGTTCTACTGGACCTAACAATAGTTATAATTATGCAGGAGATTTATTTAATTTAAATTCAATAATCGGTCCAACAGGATCGCAAGGAATTCAAGGAGATCAAGGAAATATTGGACAAACAGGTCCACAAGGTCCACAAGGTCCGCAAGGAAATTCGTTAACCGGACCAACTGGATCACAAGGATCATCTCTTACAGGCGCTCAAGGATCTACAGGACCACAAGGATCGCAAGGAGTAACAGGATCACAAGGAGCTTCATTAACAGGACCAACAGGACCACAAGGTATAGCAGGACCAACAGGGCCAGGGCCAGTTAGTTTATATCCAGTATGGGGAGAAACAGGACCAGATTATATTGGAAGTATAGTAACATCAAATAGAACAAGTGCAATAACAATTTTGACAGCACAAATTCCTGCACTTGGTACATGGGAAATAACTGCACAAGTTTCAGCATCATTAAATGTTGGACAAGAATGTAGTTATGGATTATGGGATCCAAGTGGTACATTTATTCAAAATACGGAAGGAAAGGCTGGATATATTGCAAGTGTAACATATCAAGGTCAAGGCACAAGTATATATTATATAACAACTACAGGACCTGTAAATTATACTATAAGAGCATGGGGTCCAGGTGCTACTGCAGGCTGTACAATTAATGATGATACTACTGGTAGAACTAGAATTAGTTGGTTACAATTAGGAAATTATATGGGACCAACTGGTTATACAGGAGCTATAGGACCACAAGGATCATCTTTAACAGGACCGCAAGGATCTTCATTAACAGGACCACAAGGAAATACGGGACCACAAGGAAATACGGGACCACAAGGATCTTCGTTAACAGGTCCAACAGGAAGTATAGGAAATATTGGTCCGACTGGAGCAACTGGACCATCAGTAACAGGAGCTCGTGGATTCACAGGACCACAAGGACCGCAAGGATCTTCTTTAACAGGTCCAACAGGATCACAAGGTCCAGCTGGAGCAACTGGAGCATTCAACGGAACAATTACATTTCAAGAAGGACCTAATATTGATATGTTGGCAAATATATCTGGTGTAAATTTAAACAATTATAATTTGCAAGCATTTTCGTTTTTTAAATTAGTAAATTCAGCAGGTGGTTATAATATAACAGGTTTTGCAAATGGAGTATCTGGTCGTTTTATTGTTATTATCAATAATACTGCAAATAATCAGACATTTCAACAAGAAAACACAAATTCATTAGCTGATAACAGATTCGTTTTAGGAGTTTCTAATAAAACAATTGGTATAAATCAAAGTTTAACTTTTATATATGTTACAGGTCTTACAATAGGTGGTACTCCAAATCAAAATAGATGGGTATTAACATCTGCAACATAAAATGATTTTTTTATCATATTCGTCAATTGTACAAAAAATGTCAAAAACAATTTCTTATGTACATGATTTTTTAAAACTAAATCCATCTATTAAAAGTAATGTATTATATCTTAATATTTATAACGATATACTAAGTACAAATACTGTAGTAGAATGTATGAATATTTTTATTAATCAATGCAAATTATATCCTTGTGGAATACTACTACTATTAGATCTTAATACAGACATTAATTTATTTGCTCCATATATAGTTGTTATAAAAAAAATGTTGCGAACTGACTTACTGGATGTATACTTATCACGAATAATAAAAGAAAATGACGGATACATTAATAGGGCGTTTATACGTTTAATTAATTACACAATGTGGTTAAATCCAGCTCGTTATAAAGAATCAATAAAAGTTCTAATGTCTAATAAAATTATAGGTAAAATTATAGATTATAGTTCGTGGAAAAATATAAGTTCTGATTTTTATAAAGAAAAGTATCCGAATGATAATTATACGTTCGTGTTGTTAGAATTATTTGTGTACAAGAAAAGTTTAAGTAATAATTACGTTTATTATAACTGGATAAACAATAAATTTTCAATAGTAAATTGGAAAACACTATACAATATTTATTATAAACAGTTAAAAGACCGTAACTTTAATTTTAAAACTGAATAGTTTACTTTACTATAAGTAAAGTAATTTAGAATAATTGTCTGAGATATGCAGATCTTATATCTATATGAATTATAGTCCAATAATCTTTATCTGTTATTGCATAAATATGACTTGAATAGTTATATTTATTATGAATATAATTCATATTTTCATTAAAAATTTTTATTAATTCATACAATTTTTTGCGATATTCTACATATAAATTATTAAACCATGCTATTTTTTGCTTTGTACACTTATTTTTAATTTCTTCTGTAACACTAGTATTAATAAAAATAGTACAATATTCATAAAGCATATTATTTAGTGCAATAAGATGATCATAAGTTTCTTTCAAATATTCACGTCGCTTTTCTTTTATAATAATCCTATTATTTAGTTGTTTATCAGTAATATCTGATAGTAGATATAGCAATCTATACTTTCTATATGAAGTAGGAGTATATTCATGATCTGAATAGTTTCTTAACTCAGTCTGTTCAATATGTAAATATAATCGATAAGCTTTAGAAAAAAGCCCATTTAATTCTTCAATATTTATTTTATAATTTCTTATTTCTAATTGATTTATAATATTGTTAATACGAGAATTGAACATCCAATCTTCGACACAATTCTCATTTCTATTAATTTCTCTCGAATCATTCTTATTGAGTTTTGACAAATATTCAAAATAATGTGGATTATGAATTCTTCCCAATATTTTTTCACCCGTATTCCAATCAAAACTTGTATTACAATTAGTGCACCACATTTGACTGCAACCTTCTGTTCTATATATTTGTGAATGACAGTTTGGGCATTTTTTTGTTGTTTTTCTAATTTCACTAATTGATTCTTTATTATTTTTATCGCATTTATGATTATCTGATAATGTTTCTTCGCAATAAAAACAACAAGTTAAACTGCAAATCATGCAAATGATACTTCTATCCAATTTTTTCATTAATCCTTTACAGTTTTCTATTTTGCACTTGCAAATAATTTCAATATTAGGAGTAGCAATCTTTTTAATTTGTTCTGTTGTTTTACTAATATTATACGGATCTCCATGTTCTGTTAAAAAGTCAATATGAAAATCTGTAATTTTATTTGGACTTAACTCATGTAGTTTTTTGATATTATCTATGATTGAATTTTTTAGATCGTCATGAGTAAAATTTTTATATTCTCCTTTTGTGGTATACCCAAGTTTACTATTATAAAAAGTGTACATATGTCTGATATCTTTAGCATATTCTTCCGCTTTTCTTTTAATCATTTCTGTTTCAACATATTGCATAGTTTCAGGAATAAAACTAAGTTCTCTTTGGATTATAATATTATTTTTATGATGTTTGAATTTTCCATTATAAAATGACCAATTTAAATTTTCATATAAGAATTGCATACTCCATAGTTTTTTACAGTTCATGCATTTAAAGTCTACATGACTTAATAACCATTGTTCACAACATGAATAACAAAATGTCCAGTTACAGTATAAACATGTTATAAAATCATTTACGTTTTGTTCTGAAGCACAAATAACACATTCCTTTAAAGAATTTGTACTTGACACTGTACTTGACACTGTACTTGAAGGTAGTACAAGTTCTTCGTCATCAGAATTCCATAAATTCTGATCAATTAGTGACTGTTTGAATTTTGAATATTTCATTTAGATTTTTTGCTAATTTTATTATATTTTCAATTTATAAATGTCTGACTCATTTAGAAATGGACCAATGTCTCTAGGTGTATTAACAGTTCTTGTAGGTTATTTAATTAGCATTTTAGTATCATCATTTATACCAGATCTTCCACAAGTATGCAAAGATTGGAATAAATATAATATAATGGAAATTACATTATTTTTAACTGGGTATATTGTTTATTATCTTTATTAATCTTAAACGTTACAAGTCGTAATGTTTAATTTAAGCAAACTCCTGTTATCAGATTAAGACTAATTTTATCTTCATCGCTTAAAAAGTCAGATATCATTTCTTCTCTTTGCATTATCTTTAATGCATTTTTATTACGCGTTCTGATTGCCCAATCAAAACATTCATTTCTGAATGTTAAATCAACTCCATGTTCATAACATAGTTTTTCAACAAATAGTATTATTTCTTCGATTATAGTGTCTGGACATGGTTCATTTTGAGAGAATAAATCTAATAGTTTATTATGATCACCATTTAATAATACATCATACCAGCAGTTTTCCTGACTTGATAATTTTCTTTTGCGTTTTAAATCATTTATATTTAATAAAGACGTTATATTTTTAAGATAAACATATTCATTTCTAATCGCCCAATTTTTAAGTGAATAGAGAACTATGACTGAATCATTATATATTAATAGTAATTCTTCAATATCATCTTTTGTTAATAAACAATTATTATCCAATTGATCAATAACATTTTTTGTATCTAAAGTAAATATATAATTTTCTGAATTATAATACTCTAACAGGATTTTTGCTACAGTAATATGTTTATATTTATAAATTTCTGAGACAAATTCTATATTTTTAAGAAATTGTTTTTCTCGTTTTTCATAATCAGTATTACAATCGCATTCCCAGTTAAATGTCTTATTTCCATGACCAGCATCTTCTGAATATTGAACGAAGAGTTCAGACCCTTTTGAAATATCTGTTACTGTTATTGCACATAAGGCACATGTAGTAATATTAAATTGTAACGTTCTACTTTTAATTTTACTTAAAGTTAATAAGTCTATATTTGGAATACAACTATGATTAATTTTAGAACTAAAAAAATAAAGCGATACATTTTTATCCGATTGATCTCCCCAACAATTATGTTTTATTTTATTAAAGATGGTTCCGTTTCTCGGATATAAATTATCAGTCTCATGCGGAAATACATTACTACACAATTTTTCTAAATCATTAAATGAACCTGTAAAACCACGTTCAATATACAAAATTGTTCCTTTAATAATATTTTTTCGTGCATAAACTCCAAACTTGTTTTTTTCCGCATTAAAAATAATTTCAATGTTATCAGATAGACCGAAAACATTCATTTTAACTTAATATAATTTTGAATACATAATTTCATTTTAATTATTTTCTAAATAAATAAAAAATGAATTGTTCTTTGAGAAGATGCAATTTTGAACGTACTATACAAAACTGTAGTCAATATTGCATGGATGAGTTTCCAAATAGAGTAAGACAATTAAAATCATTTGCTGAAAATATAACTAATATTTATCAACTTAAACTTGAAAACATTACTGGACTAACAATTGGCACATCAAAAATAGTCGATATTAATGACTTGGTTGTACGTTTAGAGTGTCTAATGCCTAAAGGTGCAATCAATAATGACAAAGACATAATAGTTTTATGGGAGTCAAACGCAAATCTTGATTTCGAGAACAATTTACAGAAAGTTATTGAATTATCAACTAGATTTATTTATGTTCCATTTTATGTTAGTTTAAAATTATATTTTAATACTGATTCTCAATTAGAAGATGGAGATATTGTCAAAACAAATTTAATACTACCTGCGAATATGATTCCACTTTGGAAAATATTTAATGACAATGGTATAATTTTAAATTTACATGCATTAATATTAGTTAATATTCACGAACAGGTTATAGATAATCCATGTGATTTAGAAGTACCAGAAGAAAAATCATTGCAGATTGAAATTGATGGAAATATAGTATGTACTACTATTGATGAATTTATGGAATATATAGAATATTGTAGTAGAATAAGAAATCTAGATACAAATAAAATTGTAAAATCACGTGGCGAAAATACAATGTTAGAATTCTGTTTTCCTCCAGAATTAAATAAAAATCAAAAGGTTTTTTCGTTAGTTGATTTAGAAGAAGTTGATTCACGTGATATTTATAATATTAATCGTTTCAATAGAATTATATTCTATATGAAAGATGAAAAAGGTAATATTAAATCAGGTATAACTATGCCACGCGAAAATGCTTTAAATGAATTAAATGTAAACAATTCGTTATACTATGAATGTAAAGGAAAAAATAAAGAAGGAAAACCAATTTTAGAATATAGAGATTATAGTGATATTGATCCTGTATATTGTTCTATTCGTACTCATTATGGAAATATTATAATTCCTTATAGTCAAAGACACCTATTGGGAAAATACAATATAGTAGAGTATGAATTAGTGAAACGTCCAATAAAAAGTTTACCATTACGTTCAAGATCAAGTGCATTAAACGAATTAGGGTCTGATGTATCAGGTTTACACTGTGGGCCAAATTCTATAATGGATGTATATGATTTAAAAGCATTAGAGCCAAAACGACAAAGATATATGTACATGTCTAATAATAATTATGTAAATAAATGCATAATTGACTATAAAATTAAAAAGTTCAAATTAGTGAAACATTTAGATGATTTAGTATTTATGGTACCATATAACTTAACAAGTGCTCAAATTAAAGATTTATCACGTATATTTATATTAAATAAAGCTAATTATACAATCTATAACAGAGACGGAACATTTTATTTAAATCCAAATAACTTAAAGTTGATAATGAATGATTATTCTATAAGTGATATGAATCAATATACTCAAGAAGAAAAATCAATAACAACTAATATTCTTCGATGGGAATATAATTATGATACTGAACAGCAATTTATCGAAACTTTAGCCCGTATGACTAGAAGAATAATAAAATCTAAAATCCTTAATGGAAAATCAATATTGAATCTTAATTATATAAGAGAATCATTAATATATAATTATAATGCTCTTATACCTAGAAAATACGATACATATATTAAGTCTATAATACGAGAATATTATGCAAAATTCAATCATTTATATTATGAACGTTTATTAGGTTTAATAATAGATTCTTTATTAACATATTCTACAGATTATAACGTTAACAAAAGAATAATAACTAACTTTTGTAAAAAATACGTTAATATAGATAATATACCAGATCATAATTTATTTATTGATAATGTTACCCAATTTTATACAAATTATATTAAGCTAATCAATGATAATATTGATAAGTCATCAGTTGAAATATATAATTTATTATTGTCTAATGATCCAAAAATTCTAGGTATTAGAATAGAGCCATTTATTGATTCCAATACAAATGATGCAATTGTATTTAAAATAAAAATGGGACATAATTATGATGCGTTATTTTATCAATATTTAACAAATGAAATTAGACAAAAAATAATTGATATATACAGTAAGAGTAGCAAATCTACAGAAATAAAAACAAAACTAAAAAATTTACTTAGTGATGTAATAAATATTAGGTCATTGAATAAAAATGATAAAAATGCTAATGCTGCATATGAATTCATCCAATATATAAGAGAACTTATGAACGAATTATATGATATAATCTATACTATGGTAAGTAAGTACTATGATTATTCTGATGAAGAAAGTGATAGAAAGGAATTTGAAGAAACTAGAATTGCGATTAATAATTTTATTGAAGAAATTCCTTCAAAATATATTAGAGAATACTTCTTGGATAAAAGTCAAAATGGTTTTTATAACATCATTACATTTATGACTGATATAAAATGGAGAGAAGAAATAATTACTGAAATTAAAAAAAATCAAGAAAATAACTCAAATACAGACGATGAACTATTTGATAATGTAAATAGAGAATTGTTTTAAATCTTTAATTATGGCTTAAAGATTTGATTACTATAATATGGTACGGGAACGTATTATATAGAATCCCCCTTCTGTAGATATATAATACGTTCCCGTACCTTAAACACTACACTCAGTACTGTTTGCCTGTAAAATGAATTATTGATCATTTAAAATTTATCACAAATATGAATAACATTTGCCCAACAGAAATACGATATCATAAATCAATAAATGACGAAAAAGAATTATATAATACAAGGGTAAAAATATATGAAATGATGAAAGATGAATTTAATTTATCAAATATGTATTCGTTTAAAGTTCTAAGTATTTGTGTTAGAAAAAATTCACGTGATGACTATAAAAAAATGATACAGTTTGGATTACTTCCACAAGATACGTGGGACGATATTATATCTCAAGCAATTTTGATATGTCAGAATAATCATTTTTATGCCCATAAAATTCATTCAATGGCAATTGGAACCGAATCTTTATATTGTGAAAAACATACGTTCAAAGAATTATATGATAATCCATATGAATATATTCCTGACAATACTATGTTATATGTACAACGAGTCGATTTTAAAGTTGGAAATCGTATTACAAAAAAAGTTATAGATAAATGTCATTGTAATAGAATTATATCGTGCAACTAACGATAAAATGAAAAATCTTTTCTTTTGATATCAAAGGAAATAAGAATGATTAATTTAGCAAACTATTTTGAAGGTACACAAGAACTGGTATCATTAGATGATTTAAAAAATCAGTGGAAATCGTTTAAGGTTTTAAGAGAAGATATTAATAATCCACTTTATCATTATTTAATCGATTTTGATATTCATAATAAATTTAAAACTCCACAAAAAACAATATTATTGAATGCATGTAATTTCTTTGCAGATATACAACAAAGTCATAATAGAGAACTTCTAAACTGGTTCATACGCTTAGATATTGAGCTTTCAAATTTTTTAATTTTACGTTTGGTATTTATGGAAAGCGGAACAGATCCTTTACATGCAACAATATTAGCAACATTTATTGATCTTAACTGGAACGAAGAAGTTGACTTTATCTTAAAACTAGGCTTATTTGATTTAAGCGAACTATCCGTTATTTTTTATATGACATACGAAAGACAATCAAATTATTTATTTGATAAATTAGTAACTCAAGAATTTATTAATAGTGCGCCTGAAATAATATTGAAATTGTGTTATCATTATTTTTGCATAATTGGTTATTGGGATCACTGGTTAAAATTATATCAATGCAAAAGAGATGATTGGTGGACTATTGAAGAATGTATAAGTGAATTGAGTGATTCGAATATTAGTGGTTGGGATTTTAACGATATGATACTTTCATGCGTTATTGATACAGAAAAACAGATAAGATTTTTACAAGATAGAGAAAGATTTAAAATAAGGGCTATTCAAATGAATAAATCATTAACAAATGTATTAGAAACAACCTTAGAAAGATATATAGCAGAAGAAGGTTTGATATATGAAATTAATAATTTTTTTTGGGGAACTTATTATGATGAAGAAATACGTGATAATATGTCAACACAAAAAGATGAATATAATTATTTAAGAATGACTAATAAATTTCGATGTCTTAAGAAGAATAAGAAACAAACAAGTAAAAGTTTTATAAAAAATAAAAAACAGAAATTATAGATTAAAGATCATAAATAATAAGTAAATGTTAGAAATTACTACTGAAAAAGATTTTAAAAAAATTTTAAAGGACAATGAGTTTGTCGTTATTGATTTTGGAGCAACATGGTGTGGTCCATGTAAAAAAATCGCACCTAAATTTGAAAAGTTAGCTGAAGAAAATGAAAATATATTTTTTGCAAAAATTGACGTTGATACTGAAGATTTAGAACCAGTTGTATCAAAATATGTTAAAGAAGGTATTCCACATTTTGTATCTTTCAAGAATGGCAAACAAGTTGATTCTTTAACTGGAGCTAGTCCTAAAGATCTTGAACGTTTAGTATCTGATTTGAATTAAACTTTACATTAACGTAAAGTTTTATAAAGTATCCCAGTGAATATCTGCATTTTCGTCATGTTCTTCGTCTTCGGCAACAAAACAGTCTGAAGCTATATCTCCATGGTGTTGCAATACTTTTAGTTCATCTCTATCATATAAATAGAGAATATCGCATTTAGAATCTTGATAATCTCTTTTAGAAATAAGAACTAGACTGTCAATAACGATTTTTCCACGCGAGTTCATTTTTCCACGTGATATACCTAGACGTTCTATTTTATCGCTTAAACAAAGAACCTGATATCTTCCAGAACCAAATACTTTTAATATTTTAGCATAGTCTTGATCATCAGTTTTCGATATTTCTGAATAATTGATAGATCTTGTTTGTGCTATATTTTTTCTTGCTTTATTTTTAGTTTTATTACCACCTGTTGTATTCTTAACCATTTTTATATGTTAAATTTTAATTATTTAAATCAAATTTGACAATCAGTTTAAAGAAACAAAAATCAAAAGTAAAATGGGTTTACTGAATTTATATAATAGAGCATTAGCTAAAAGACCTATTCTTATAACCAGTTTAAGTACAGGATTTTGTTATTTTTCAGGTGATATTTTAGCACAGCATATAGAAATAAAAACTGAAAAACGTACTGAATACGATTTTAGTCGTTTGGCTGTATTTGGAGTATTTGGTACTGTTGCTGCAGGTCCATTATATTATGCTTGGTTTTCAAAAATAAATAAAATGCCCATGTTTCTAGAGAATTTAGTTAGATGGAACCAGAGAAGAATTTTATCACAAGAATTTAAAAAACAATTAATGACAAAGAATAATAATACAATTAGTATGAAACAATTTAGAGAAGAGTTTAAAAATCATTTCGATACTATTGAGAAACCAATTATTCGTTCAAAAACAGTATTAGTTAGTAAAGTATATGCGGATCAATTTATTTTTAGCGTAATTTATCCTATATTCTTTATGATTACAACAGGAGTTATGCTTGACATTGTGAAAGCTGAACGTGAAAAATGGTCATTGGACTTTTTAACAAAAACAGTATCAAAATCAATTGATAATGTAAAAGCTAAATTCTTAAAAATTTATGTAGCTGATTGTGCGATATGGCCATTAGTTCAGATGGCAAATTTTGCATTTATACCTGCTCCACTTCAGCCAATATTTGTGAACGCGATTAATATAGGTTGGAACTCATTCCTATGTTATGTATCACAAGAATCCCATTAGATTACTTTTCACATGAAAAGTAAATTAGTCTCTATCTATTGTAGATTTAATAAGATTTTTTATTATAATTAAATTATCTCTAGCAATTCCTGTTTGTTTAGCCTGATTATATTCGTCTTGACTCATATTAAATAAACATGAGTTCTGCTCCATGTACAGTAAAATCCATCTTATATCTTTTACTTTTACTAAATGTTTTGTAAACGACTCATATATCATATTTCTATTTTCATCAGTTAGTAACAAATTTGGAAAAATGTGGTTAAATAAATTTTCGCATGCTTGCTTGAATGGATATCCCATTCTTGTTTCTTGCTTTGAATAAGAAGTTATAACTTCAGTTATCATGTCTAAAGACTCTTTTGTTTTTGTTTTATTATTTGAATAAAAATTTATTATTTCATTAATTTGTTTTATTGGATCAATTATTATTTTTAAATTTGGAAGTTTTATTTCCATATATTTTGATTTTAATATATCATCGCACATCACATGATTTTCTTTATCACTAAATGGAATAAAACCGCGTTGTTTGTACTTAATTATTCTTGAGTAGAAGACATGATCTTCTGTAATTGAAACTGGTTTTAATAATTTATTGAATCCAGCATATGTCAGATGTTTATACTTTTTGTTTATACCAAAAAACTTTCCATCATAAAATACTTGACATATGCTCATGTCGAATGAACGAATATGAGCTTTGACATGTTGTGTCGTAAGATAAATAAATTGTAATTTACAACCGCTAGTATTTTCCCATGTAGCTATTTTTAGTACATTTGGTATTTCTTTGTAAAATTTTTCATTATATGAAGGATACTGTATATTATGAATTAATGTTTTTGGGTGTTGTTTAGAATTTATTTGTTTCCAATCTGAATTTATATAGCTACATGGGAGAATTTCAGGAGTACCAGATGGTACAAAAATGTCTAAGTCTCCATTAAAATCTTTCAGTTCACAAAATGGTTTTGTGCACCATAATGCACTTCCACCAGCTAGAAGAGATTTATTTTTTATTAAAAGATCATTAAGTTGATCATATGAAAAATCAAAATGCTTACATAAAATTTTTATATTATCATATGATATTTTTTCACATTCTATAAATGTAGTCCAGTTATTTTCCTGTTTATTAATTTGAAAATTATATTCTATTTCATGCAATTTTTCTATATTATTAAAAGTATCGCATTTATTTAATATTTTTTCGATTGAATCAATATTATTTTGAAGTTCTTTAATTTGTAGTTTTGTATTTATTACAAAATTTTTTAATTCAGAAATTTCTTTTAATGATAACATGTTTTAGATTACGTTACAATAGGAACTATTTTTTCAATTTACGTTATTATAAACTTTATTAAGTATAAAGTTTGGTTTATGCTTTTACTATTTGTAACATGTCTGCTTTTTTCATAGAATCGATTGAAAAATCTCCACGATGTTCTTTAAAAAAATCAATATTATCTTTTATATATTGACGTAATTCATCTACTTTCATTTTATTTGCTTTCGTTATATTTAAGAACAAATTTTGTTCTTTAGCGTCTTTAATTTTTACTTTAGGTTCATTGACAATATTGAATTTTGATTTTTCTTCATTTGATAATTCATTCCACATTTTATATAGTTCTGCAGTTATATCTTTTGCTCTTGAATTTGGCATTTTAGCTTTAACTATATCTCTATTTTGTACTGCAAATAATGAAAAACCAGTTGGTGCTGGTCTTTCTGGTAACATATGTGGTTCTAGTTGTTCTTGTGATTGTTCTTGTTTTTCTCGTTTTTCTTGTTTTTCTTGTGGCTTTTCATCGATTTGTGATTTAACTTTTTTAATTAGTGTATGTTTTTTCTTAGGCTGTGGATTTTCTTCTTCCTTTAATTCTGTTAATATAAGGTTTATAATATATCCCATATTTTCTTCATTTGTATAAAATTCAAGGCGATCTATGAACTTAGCTGTGAATTCTTTTGCTTTGTCAAGATCTTTATCTTGAATAGTATCATTAACTAATTGAATGTATGACATTTTTTACTATACATAACGTTGATATATATTTTCAATTTAAATAGATAGACATATTATAATATAATGAGTGGTTATGAAACATTCGAAAGTGCTTATAAATTTCAAGACATACTAAAAATTCCTATAAAATTTTGTGAAGAACCTAAAATTAATATTAAAGATATAAAACTTATTGTTATATTATTTTGTAATCCAAAACATATACCTAACTTTGAACAAATTAACGAGCTTAATCCTTATCTAGTATGTATATATGCTAACTTTGATATTGACGTTAGTAAATATTCATGGAATAAAATAATTCTTAGTGATGATTTTCAGACATTTGAAGTTTGTAAAAATAATCTATTAAAAGTCGCAAGAGAATATATTATAGATGAATGGTTTAGCAAAACATTTACATTTATCGATACACCCAAAGAAATTTTACATCACATGATTAAACCATTTATGACATTCGATTTTGATTTATTCAAACAATTTTATGTACTTAGCGTAAGTTCAAATGAAAAATTAACTATAACTAATACTTCATTCTATCCTGTAGACATATTAATGGCAACTAGGAAAAATCCTAATAAATCGTTAAGATTAGTACCTATATTTTATAGATTATTTGCAAATGTAATTCATGTAAAATATAGGAACTACGATGAACGTAATTATAAAAAGTATACTGCATTAGCAAAAATAGAAAATAATAAAAAATATAGTATAATAAACGACACAAACAAATATATAGATATAATGATTACTGTATAGTACATATTCCACAATGATAGTTAAAGTTTGTTTCTTGTGTTTCTTGTGTTTCTTGTAAAACTATTTCCATTGATGTTTTGTACTGTACTTTTGTATCGCATGTTTCATTTAGGCAACGATCGAACATTTCTGTAACATTTTTCCCTAGTTTTGCTGATGTTTCAAAGTAGTCTAAGTTCTTAGTGTCTATTTTTTGTTCAATTTTCATATCACTTTTTGTACCTACTAATATGATTTTTGTAGTTAAAAATTTGTTAACTTCTGAAAGCCAGTACTCTATTTGCCGAGAACAGTTTGTGGAAGATAGGTCAAAACAAATAAATATGATATCTGCTTTTCTATAATACATGGGCATTAGAGAACGATAACGTTCTTGACCTGCAGTATCCCAAATATCAATTCTATAAGTCTTATTATTTCTATGAATTGTTTTATGAGAAAAAGAACTACCAATAGTAGGAGCAATGTCAAATTGATTAAAATAACTATTAATATAACGATTGATTAGTGATGTTTTTCCAGAATTAGCGTCTCCTATGATAACACATTTTAATGATATAATTTCGATGTTTTGAAATATATTAGAATTCATTTATCTTATTTAATGAAAACTTTAAAAATATTAAAGTTTTAAGGTTTAGGTTCAACTTTTTTACCAGCATTTGGTGTTATATTAGAACTTAATATATCAAGAACTCTGCTTAATCCTTCTGGCATTCCATCATCTCTTGCGCATACTTTAATATCATATTTAGCAGATTTATCTGTATTTCTTGTATGTTCTGATTTGGTTGCTACAGATCCTGTTATCTTACAAGACCAAGGAGACCACCAAGAGCCATTAAATCCAGCTTCAACTTGAGATTTTTGTTCATTTTCAGTTTTATCTACGACTTGTGTTTTAACTTCCATGCTAAAATTAACATCTACACTTTTGACTGCTAAACTTGGAACATTTACTACGCTTAAAAGCGGAACGTCAATTTTCTTAGTAATCACTTCACCTTTATCGTTTGTATCATCATAACGGAATTCAACTGTTCTAACATCACCTGTACGTTGATCTATACCAACTTGTGATATAAAATCAGCAGTAACCATAGCTAACTTAGATTGAGAATGTGCAGTAGCTATTAAAGGAGTTGCTATTAAATCTTCAATTGGTAATCCCTTAAAATCATTTACAATTTCACCCATTTAATTTACCGAAGGAAAATAATTAAATTAACGTAATAAGTTTAAGTATTTCGTTTTAAACATTTGGGTGATTCAGAAAAAAAACTAAGTTCTGTGCTTAATTCGTATAACTCATTTTGTACTAAAAATGTTATCATGTTTGAAATATGTTTATTTCCAAAATAAAATACGCTTAATTGAGATGGTAGTCCACCTCTTGTTGGTATCTTTAATGCTCTTGATAAACTATATAGATCTACAGTACTAACTCCTAACCAAAATGAATTTAATATACTTGTCTTTGATATCATTTCCATAATTTTATTGTATTGATTTTCGATAGATAATTCTGATATATCTTCGTCTAATAAATTATATTCAAAACTCATAATAGTATCTAAATTAAATTTATAGAAAATATCTTGTAATTCATTAGGAAGTTGTCTAATTTGTTTATGAACTTTACTGTATTTTTCCATAATTTTATTTGTTCTCATATATTGGAAAAAATGTTTCATACCATGCATAAATCTTACTCTTAATAATTCAATAATATCAGATATTTTTTCTTGTGGATAAATTTGTTTCATAAAAATAGCAAATTCTTTGAATGAGAAATTTTTTTGTTTCATAAAAAAAATAAGTCCATCAATAGAGTCATACAAGTCTCTTATATTTTCAGAACGTACATTTTGATCGTCAAATGATTTTCTTGGGTCTCCAAAATGTACATTTATATTATTATAAGGACATAATATTTCTTGCATAACATTTACATGTCTAGTACTACATGCAGCCAAATCAGAATCTAATTGCTCAAGTGCAGAAAGTGATCTATCTCCACTAATAAATTTACCAAAATTATCTGTTTTTCTCCATGCTTTATTATACCAGTTTTCTAAAAATAAATCAACTTGATACTTTTCTCCTATATCATTCAATATTGATATAAAATTATATTTTTTGCTATTGAATGGATATAACGTATAACAACCATCTTCTTGTATACATTTAATACACGACTCATTTCCAACATGTATATCACCAATCATCAATAATAATGGTGGATTTCTTCCAAGTATTCTTTTTAAATTGTTTGTTGGTTTTAGAACATTAAATGTAACTGGACCTTCTAATTTTTTAACTTTTGGAAATATATATTTTGCTAAATCTACATATGTAGCGCTTGGATCATATTTAAAATTAACTTTTGGTTTATAATTATTAATTGCCATATCAAATTTATCAGGTGATCTTACGAATCGTTTTCCAGATGTTGGCTTTTTAACTACACCACGTCTTTTAGGAATTGATTTCTTTGCTGGACTACGTTTAGCTGGACTACGTTTAACTGGACTACGTTTAATTGGACTACGTTTAGATGGACTACGTCTTTTAGGAATTGATTTCTTTACAGGACTACGTTTAACTGGACTACGTTTAGCTGGAGCGCGTTTAATTGGACTGCGTTTAACTGGACTACGTTTAACTGGACTACGTTTAGATGGAGCGCGTTTAATTGGACTGCGTTTTTTTGCGACTTTTCCCATTTATAATACTTAAAGATTTTGTTCTAATTTATTCAAAATTCTATTATACATTTCTAATGGTTCATCAAGTTTAATTGTCATTTCTATAGAAGTAGATTTATTTCCTGGTGTTAATTTCAGAGAATAATCTTTTTGAATAATATTATAACATCCAGTAGTATTTTTTTTACATGACGCCAATTCCATTCCAACTTCCGTTTTAATTTTAAGTTCAGACATTGATACAGTTCGATTATTCAATAATGTAATAATAGGAACGTTCATATATTTATATCCTTCTTCCGTCGGAATTTCTATTTTTATGCACCGTGGCACATGTACTCCATGTTCATTTAACGGCATTAACCAGAAAAAATGATGAAGATTATTTAATTGTACGTTATTATGGGCTTTAGTTGCAGCATCATATATAGATTCAAAAATATGTTGAAGTTTAAGACCTTGTTGAGCGTCAATTTGGATATTGTTTTCTAAAATTTGTAATTCTTTTTCATCTAGTTCAATGTGATGTTCAGACTTCCATCGATCAAATTTTGGAAGTTGATCTTCTTCATTCTTATGCAATATTTGTTTATTAGTTTTATATACAGATTTTTTTAGTTTTTTTCTTGAAATACATTGTCCCATTATATCTTAAATTGATTTTTTATTCTTAAAACTAAATTTTTCAAAATATGTCGACACATACTTTATTTTTTCATTCAAATCTATTGATTGATTCGTCAAACAATAATTTTAGAAAAGTTATTACTACTAAAAGTATAAAAAGTGGTACATTACTTGCACTTGAACATGTTATAGCAAATCAAAATCTAAATACTTTTGTAATGTATGATAAAAATTTATATGAAAATCTATATCCAAGAACAAAGAACTGGTCTACAACTATATTACAACAAAATATGTTAAAACCAGATTCTGATATTTCTGAAAAAGTTAAACGAAATAAATTTAATCTTACATCAGAAAACATTGATATTCTTGGCGATAAAATATCATCTTTTAATTCAAGTCTCGATTTTAATGCTTGTACTAGAATTCATAAAATAAAATTAGAAGTACCTATTTATTTCATGTCAATTGTTGCAATTAATGATATACCAGAAAACACAGAAGTAACTATTCTATATAAATTTCCAAATCATGCTTTTAATTTAGATGAGTTTGATAAAAAGCTGAAAGAATATATGATGTATCAACAAAAGAAAACAACAGACAATATATTTGAAAAAATTGTTTGTGGTATGATGACTAAGTATATGAAAACAATAGATTTTGAAAGAGTATTACTAATTAATATGAGAGCGAATCTTGGATATTATTATTTTGATGGTATTTTAATGCATACTAAAAATTCAAAAGATATTGTTTCTAAAATTTCAGAAACAGAGATCAAATTAAAAAATAAAATTAAAGAACTTGTACTATCAATAGATAAAATTATGTAAACATTACTAAGTTGTAATGTTTGTTTTTAGGTCTTTTTCCAAGTTGTATTTTTTAGAAATACATTGTTCTATTAACTATTTATTTATACGAGATATCTTTATATTAGAACGTTTCTTAATACCAGATTTCTTTAATTGCGAATGTTTTCTAGTTGTGTTCTTGATATTAGAACGTTTCTTAGTTGATTTCTTAGTAGCTGAACGTTTCTTAGTTGATTTCTTAGTAACTGAACGTTTTTTTATATCAGATTTAACTATGGGTATTTTTTCTTGTACTGATTTTTCAATAATAAAATTATTTGTTTGATCTATCACTTCAAAATTAAATATAAAAGTATCTATCGGATTTGATATAATTTCATTTGCAGACAAACTATTATCATTAATTGATAAACCACCTACTAATTTAAGAGTAGTCTCTATTGGCAATACGATTTCAAATCTAGAATCCTTAAAATTTGGATACTCTTTCGCTCCTATAAAAATTCCTTTAGAACCAGCTGGTATATATATTTGACTTATAGTAGGTTGACTATTTCCATATCTTTCTGATGAATAAGAAATTGCAGCTGCAGCATTAATACTTGTGCTTGTAAAACCTTTATTAATAAATATTTCTTTGGATAAATAAGTACGTGATTTTTGCTCACCTCTAAATACTAAAAGTTCTGGCGTAGACGGAGAATTAAAAATAATATCATTAAGTTCTTTTAAAAGTTTCCAACATTCTTGTATATTATATTTCTCATGTAAATTCTTTAATTCAGGAAATTCTTTATGTATATAAAGTTCATCTATCATAACTGCAGCTGCATTCTCACGTAAAGATGAATCTCTAATAAATTGATTCATAACAGTACTTAGTTGACTTTCATTATATGAATATAATAATTTTTTTTGACGCTTAGTTAAACTTTTTACATAATCATGTTGTAATTTCATCCATTCGGTTATATTTTTCCAATATTCATCCGACATTGTTAATGTTATACAATTGAAATCTGTCTTGATATCAGGTATATCACATTTTGGAGACTTGATAAGATTGTCTATGTTTTTGGCAAAGTTCATTTATTATATAAATTTATTTTTATATTTTTAAAGATTAAATGCAAACTAAATTAATCTTATCAGCTGCATTATTTTTAGTATGTGCTTATTTGGTATTATCTTCAAAAAAAGAACGATTCGGATATCCTTTGGATGATATCTGCATGTCAGTAGACTGTAACACTCCTGAAGGTAAAAAATCTGCAATGGAAAAATGTAATAAAATGTTAGAGATGGCAAAACAAGCTTATCCTGATTGCATGAGTAATGATCCTGAAATCAATATTAACTGTCCAGTCGAATGCAAAATGGAAAATGTTCCTGACTATATTATAAATAAAAATAAAGCACGTGCGTCTGCTAATTCATGTGCACAACCATTACAAGAAGGAGAAGATCAAGCAGGAAATAAATATTGTAAAAATGCAAATGGTTCTTGGATACGTAAACCTGCTGCAAAAAAATAAATTATCGTATGCTGCCGAAGGCTGAGCGAAGCGATCAAGTTTAAAACTTTTTAACAGAAAAAGTTTTGTCTAACATAGTCTTTTTAATATTCTTATTGTCTCATGATATTGATGACATTGAACATTATACAATAAATTATATTTGACATCATTATGTATAATGTAATCAAGTCTATGATCCTTGTCTTTTATAAAAATTCCATATTCTTCAAATGGTTTATCTGGTCTTTTTCTAAAATAAAAAATATAATCATCGAATTCTTCTGTATTCCAAGGATAAGCATTTTTACTCCACATATTACCTGAATCTGCACTTTCAAAAAAATTAATTCTATGTTCCCTATTATGAATATATGCTATTGTACTTCTCCATTTATATTCTTCGATATTTGCTTTATAATCGACATGTGGTTTTAAATTAAAAAATTCAATCAATTTATTTGGTTCAACTCTATAATTACTAGATTCGGATTGGAAAAAATGATGTTCTGATATTTGATGAAATAATAAATCACCTATATGAAGTTTTGCATCGTTGTCGCATCTATATATAAAATAATCTTTAGAACCATATCCATCAATGCATTTATTTTCGAAAGGACAACTAGCAGAACCATTCCAAGAATAAATCAATACATTATATTCTATTTCATTCAATTTAATTTTTATACTCTTAGAATAGTTTAGATTCCAATAAGCTCTGTCTATATTGTCTTTAAATTTAAATTCAAACTTAAAATCTATTGCATACTTACTATTACAGTATAATACTAAATATTCGAAAAAATTTGAAATTTGTTGAAATGTTATACCTAAGTCTGCTACAGTTTTTTCATCTGATTTTATAAGTTTTGAAAGCTCTTCATTCTCTGATAGCATTTTATCAGAACGACATCTACTTTCAATTTCTTTATGTTCATTCATTTTTATTTTCAAAAATGTATTATCTAAAATATCATTTTAATTTATAAATGGATCACATTTATTCTGGTGCATTAGCTGGAATTATGGAACATACTGTAACTTTACCACTAAAATCTATCTTAGAAAGGAAGACAATAGGTATTACAATTGATTATTCAAAAGTTTTTCGTGGAGCTTTTATTCAAACAATTAATGTTGGAGTTAGTCATGCATGGTATTATCATTATTTTAATAAGAGCAAATCGTCTCAAGATTGGACAAAAATGATATATTATTCGTCTATCGCAAAAATAGGGCATGAACTAATTTCATTTCCTTTTGAAACAATTAGAGTTAATATGAATACAAGAAATATTAGTTTTGTGGAATCAATGAAACTAGTTCATGTAAATAATGGATATTTTAAAGGAATTATTCCATTGCTTTGTACTGGAGTCCCGCAAACAATTATTGAATTTGGTATATATAATACCTTTGATAAAGATATTCATCCTTTCTTATTAGGAATGTTTTGTGGTTTTAGTTCATCCATTCTAATGAGTCCTTTTGATCGACTAAAAATTTATAGACAATATCATCAGCAGGAATCTTTTAGAAATGTATATAAAAAATTCTTACAAGATGGAAAATGGTTTAATGGATCAATTCTTAGAATGACTCAGGCTGGAATAGGATTTTGGACTCTTGCATCATGTGAACGTTATTTTAAATAAAAAACCTTATCTTATGTAAGGTTTTAAAGTGTAAGTAGAAAATCCAAAAATTGATCAAGATCTGAAGTATTTTTTGTTAATCCCCATATAGATTTTTTATTCCTTCTTGAAATAATATATTCATGTAATCTTATAAGTCCTTTTCTAGTTAAAAAACATTTATTGCTATAATAAAATTTTTCATCCATTTTATAATTTTTAAAACTTCTTCCGCTATTTTTTCTTGTTGTAAAAATATTCATAAAATTTCCAATCCAATATCCACGTACAATATTATTGTTAATACTGCATGTTATAATATCATAATCTATTTCATGAGTACCAATAACTTTTTTTAAACTTATTAAATCAATCAAATTAACATTTTGTTTTATTATAATTTTCTCTACTTCTTGTATTAATAAGTTTAATCGATGTGACATTTTAACGTTTCTTAAAAATTTCTAATTTTTCATTTTAGTTTATTATGTTTATATAAATGAATGATTTATTTAGTTCATCTTTTATCGACGAACAATTAGATACTTCATATGACAACTTTCTTAATGATCTTTCAGAAGTTTCTAATGATTTCGAAAAGTTTACGATAAATATAATTCCAAAAGATATGAATCTAGCAAATATTTGCAAAGAAGAATCAATCATTGGACCGTTTTTTCAGACAATGACTAAAGTGTTAATTACAGAATCAGAATTAAAAAATTTAGAATGTAAGTCTGATAAATTTTATATTATGGAAAATAAAATCGATAAAAGTTTTCAGGATACATATATTATTTTCACCTTATTTGATAACGATAATCCATTAAAATTTAAAGAATTCAAAAAAATTCTACGAGATACAATAGACGTAAATAAAATTTGCAGAACTACTATTAATAATAATTATTTTATGGATAAGATTGATGATTGTGATTTTATTCTCTATATTTCGAGCTTAGATCAACATGCATGTAACACTGACATGATTCTTATAGGTCATACAGAATTATATAATAATGAACTAGTTACTTATTATGATGTAATTTGTTCATTCAAACGTGAGTATGAAAACTATGATACTATGCATAAAGATAAATGGAATATAGGTCAGATTGGTCAAATGCTTGCATGGAATATTTCAAAAACAAGATACGTAATTATAGAAGCATCAATGGCAACCCTGCTAGATTATTATATTAACAAGTGCGGATATATTTATGGTTATCCTAACTTTAGAAATAGGAATAAAAAAAATAACGTATACATTAACATTGATAAAGATAACACTACTATTGTAGGTCGCAATGATTATCCAAATAATGATTTATTTCAAGAATTTATAGACTTACAGAATATAAATGATTTTGATTTTTCACGTTCTAAAATAAATGAAAATATAAATAATATAGGTTATCTACAAGATTTTAATAATGCCTTTAAAAATTATATTGAGTTAAATAATGTGGAAGACTTTCATAAACTATTTAATAGCGATAATGAAACATTTCTTTGTTATCAAGATTTGAATGTTATTATGAAAAAAAATCAATTTGCTACTAAGTTTAAAGATTACTATGAAAATAGGCTTTAAGCAAAATAGTCTTAATAAAATGTGGCCACTCGAAACTATAAAAGAAATATTATTAAAACAAAATGATAAATGGATCACTGATATAATAATCCAATTTATAGGAAAACACGTACAGAATTATAAAGCTAAAAAATTAGTTGAAGAATACGATTCGTGTTTTAAAAAAATTCATGGTCCTTATTTTAGTTGGACAAAGAAACATCAAAAGAAAATACTTGAAGCTAATTATAACGACGGTCTTTTACATGGATTATATAAAAGTTATCTAGATGGTATATTAGATTATGAGTGCTATTATATAAATGATAAAATGCATGGAAAATGCACTTATTATTGGCAAAATGGTAATATTAAATATTGGAAAAATATGAATATGGGACTACTTGATGGAGAGTGGAAAGAATTTGGTAATAATAATAATATATTAATACAAAAATATTATGAAAATAATGTACTCAATGGTATATATAAAGAATATTATCATAATGGTTCAATTGAAACTATTTCAAATTATACAAATGGAAAGCTGGATGGATGTCATGTAGAATTTAATGTTTGTGGAAAAGAAAAATTGCGAGTAAACTATGTTTTAGGAATAAAACATGGTGAATATTTTGAATTATCGTCAGATCATTATACAATAGGAAAATATAATAATGGTAATATAATTGAATGCAACGATTATTATTTAAATGGAAAACTTAAAACTCAACATATTGAGTATAATAAGTATTATATTGAGTATTTTGATTCAGGTAATAAACATGTAGAAAAAACATCTCAAGGTGAAATAATTTATTTTGATAGTCCAGGTAAGATACAGTCTAAAAAAACAAAAAATAGTCATATAGAATACTTCGAGTCTGGAAATTTGTGCAAAAAAACTATACGTACTAATTTAACAGAAGAGATTACCATTTATTATGACAAAAGTGATAGTATACAAGAAAAATATTCATTAATAAATGGGTTCAGAATGCATGGTCCTTATATCAAGTATCACTTAAATGGAAATATTGACATAAAATGTAATTATAATACTGGGGTATTAGATGGTGAATATCTAGTTTATTATCCAAGTGGGAACGTAAGATTAAGTAGATATTTTGTTAACGGACAGGCCCAAGGAGAACAATTAGAATTATTAGAATGTGGAGAGATTAAACGAAGATTATGTTATTTATATGATGTTCTACATGGACCTTTCTTAACGTATAAAGACGGAATTAAAATAGAAGGTTTATATCAATACGGTAAACAAATATTTTAATCTGAAATTGGTTTAAAAAATAAAAAAATACGTTAAAATAAAATGCCAAATCAAAACAGAACAGTTGTTATAAAAAAAGAATATCATCATTATCCGCGTCCACATGTAGTACATTCTCCAGTAATAACAAACGTTAATCAAGGTAGTGGTTTCTTTTCGACAATTAAAGATTCTATTGCATCTGGGATTGGTCTTAATTTGGGATCAAGATTAATAGACAATATTTTTGGTGCAAGAAAAGTTGTGGTTGAGCATACTAACGTACAAAAAACACCACAAACTCAGTCACAACCACAAGATGAATGTACTGATATTATAAAAGCCTATAAAGAATTAAGTAATAACAAAGGATTAATTGATTATGAACTTGAAAGGCAATATGAAAAATGTATATCACGCAAAAACTAAACTTTACAATTAGGTAAAGTTTATACTTATTCATCATCTGTTGGTATCTGTCTACGTTTATATAAAATATATTCTGTTTCATAACGTTCCTTATCTTTTTTAAATAAATCATTAAATATAATACCATAAAATGCTCCTAGTGCTAAACGTGGTAAAACTGCACCTGAAATAGACCACATTGCAACTGTAGGAACGTGAATTTCAAGTGGAACATTATCATATTTTAATTGTTTATCATAATGTGAATTAAGTAAACTTCCGCATCCTAAAGCTATTGCTGTTATAATTCTATTATTCATTTATATTAAAATGATATTTATTTAACTTTGTTTTGGTTGACAAATAATGACAACAATATTAGAACAAGATAAATTATGCGATTACTGTATATTCATTAATAAGTGTTTATTAGAATATACAAAATTGGATGAGTTTAAAGAGCTTAAAACTAATGACATGTTTAAGGTCAATAAAAATAACTCTGAAATTCTCCATGTAATAGAAGAATCATTGAGTAATATTTATTTAATGGATGCACCTAATATTGCAAAAATAATTGCTGATTATGGAATTACTAATAGTTATAGCGAAAATGGATATTATGACGTTACCCATTATTATTGGGGAGAAATAATCAAGGAGTCTCCTACATTTAAATCGCAATCTGTATTAGATCCAACCCATAAAAATATCTTAAAATATAAAGAATGGACGAAAGAAGTGCATGAGTCAGATTTTATATTGAAAGAAGCATTTATAGCTAAAGAGAATAATATTCTTACAAGAATTAAATGTGCAAAAGATGGTAGTAGAGTGACTATAAAAAAAGTCTTTGAAGATCTAACTTTTAAGAGATGGAAAAATATGTCGGTTGAAGTTGAAACAATTGTATCAGATGATCAGAATACGACGTTTTATTTTGAAGACGATAAATATATACATGATTCTGAATTTTCTAAAAATAAGACAATAGTAGGTGTTACTCACTTACCGAAAGATATTAATTCAAAAGACTATACAATTATTGATGATCATATTGAGTCAAAATTTTTAACAAATGCGATTTATTTTATTAGTGGACTAATTCTTGGTTATGCAATAATAAAACAAACTAATAAAAACATTAGACAGTAAATTGATTTTACTTTAAATTTTTTGTAAAGTAAAAATGAATAAAATAAAAGTATTAGCTAGGACATATTTACTAGAAGATGGAGATGAAGAATGGAAAAATTCATTATATAACTATGATTGGTATAAATTTAAGACTCTTATAAAATATAAATGCTATAATTCAAATGAGAAAGATGATATTGTACGAAGAGTTTCAGATAATATAGAAATATTAATTTTCTTAAAATCACAAGGATTTAATATAAGAATAGCGATAGATACTTGTATATTTAAGCAAAATTTAGAATTATTAAAATATCTAATTGACAAAGAAGGTTATGAAATTTACGATAATACTTTTAAAGATGCATGTCGTTTTTCTAGTTTAGAGATATGTAAATATCTAGTGGAAAAAGGATGTGATATGTCAACTGTAGATATAGGTTATGTTACAAATGTTGATATTTTAAAATGGTTTTATGATTATGGTTTCAGAAATATTAATTTATATTATCTTATAAATAGACCAAAAGCTTTTAAATGGGCTATAAAAATTGGTTATACTCTAACTAGACATATAGTATTGAGTGTTGGTGCATATTTGTCACTTGAATTACTAGAATATATATATTCTTTAGATTCATCTTTAATTTTAAATAATCTAAAAGATTTAACACATACTTTGCATGATATAGACAAACATGTATATCAATTATCAGGTAAAGAAGAGATTGATAATTTTTATTATATGATGAATAAGTGTAAAGCCTGTTTGAGATTTTTATTTTCAATTTCACCTGACAAACAAGAATTTTTACGATTTGGATTTTCTAGTTTTATGTTACAAGATATAGACTTTAACGATCATATATGGAGACAATTAATTTATTTAGAGTATTCACCATTGAGTAAAGAAATTAAAAACTTTAAAATGGGACTATATGAAAAACATAATATTATTATAGATACTATACAGCGTCTTCCAAAAGAATTGATAAAATCATGTATTAATCCATTTATATAAAACTTTATAATTGAGTAAAGTTTACTAATATCAAAATTGTAAATTTTCTGTGAGTTTTTCTTGAGGTTTATTATCTAATCTTCATTTACATCCAATTATATTTTGAAATTTTGATTCTGTATACTAAACTTTAATTTTTTAAAATTGTTAAAAATATAAGTTTAAATCAATAGTAGGATTTTATAACATCGCAATGGAATTATTTGAATCAATTACTTTGGATGATTATTACAATGACAAAGAAATTTGCAAACAAATAACCATTTTTTTCGAAAATGAATCGATTGAATCATTTGATCCTAACCATGTAGATATCAACAAACTATGGAGATTTTTAATAGTGGGATTTTCTGCTTCAAATGATATCATGGATGAGAGAAAAGATCGTTCAGAAAAATACAATTATGAAGAGTATGACAATACAATTAAGTATATTCTTGATAAATTAGATGTATCTGCTCAAAATACAAGAGTTTTGAGTCAAGTATGTCCTTATGATAATTGTACATTATTAATGAGATTTACAACAAGAAATAGAATATCTGCTCATTCAATTAAGTTACTTGTATTAAAACATAAGGTAGATGTATTTGTGACATGCAGTACAGAAGATAAAGATTACACAAATAAGAATGCGATGTACATGTTATTTAGAACCTTAAAAAATACAACTTCTCAAAAGTATAAGTTTAAAATATCTAGAAAAATTTATACATTCTTAAAGGTGTGTTTAATAAGAAGAATCAATGTTCAAGCTTTGTGCAAAGATATTAAAGAATTAGTGGATCTTCCTGAAATACAAAGTGTTTTAAATCACGAAGATGCTTCTCAAACTAAAGAATTATTACAGCGATTGAAATTAATTTAAAACTTTTTAAACAAAAATGATATTACGTTATACAGATAACGTAATGTTTTACATAATACTACAACAAGCTTTAGGTGCTTTTACTTGTGGTAATTCTACTTTTGGTAATTCTACTTTAGGTATTTCTACTTTAGGTAATTCTGGTATTGTAACATTAACATGTTTTGAAATATCTAATAATTTATCTAATAAAGGCTCTGCCATCAAATCATATAATAAGACAATTTGCGCTTCTTTTACTTGATCTTCAATAGCGTCTTTTATTAAAATTTTTCCTAATTCTAACGCAACAGATTTTTTATCTGATCCACGTAATACAGTTGCTTCTACTGTTTTAACGGCTTCTCCTATTATAATTGTAATAATTAATGCATCGGTTGGATTTCCTACTGATACTAATGCTTTAATACTGGTTTTTAAAGTTGTGTAGCATTGATCGAATATTTTTTTTTGTTCTTCATTTAGTTTACTCATTTTCAATAATGAATAAAATAATTTTTAAAATTAAGAATTTATACTTTATTCAATGTAGAACATAGCCAGTTTTCCACTTCGTTTGCGTTTGTCCAGTCTGGATCAGAAAATTGAACGTCTTTATTTCTGTATCTATAACGTTGTACAAATGCCTTAAGATCAGTTAGTGTAACGTACTTAACATATACTTTCTTTCCACGAGTATCTTCAAAATATTGGTATTTTTCTTTCATACCTATTTTCTTTAATGCATTTTGCGGACCATTTCCGTTAACATATACGTCGTAAATTTTAATTTTATTTTGAATACATATTTCTGTTGTAATATCTTGTATAGTTAACATGCCTATATCTCGTTGTCTCACGAGTTTATAGACTTTTTCAAATACACTCATAAAAGATTTGCAGTGACTAAAATCTGTACTTTGCACAGTTTCTTTTATTTCTTCACGTAAAAGATCTTTACGTTTACGATTATGTGCTATTGCTTCACGTAAATTTATACTCATTTTATGTTAAAAAAAAATATAGCTAAAATTTCAATTTATAATTTCTGAGAATATTTATTGTACAATCTTAATTTTATTTCATGGACAAGAAAGTCATATGTAAAATCAGAACTATACTTTTTTGTTGGATCTAAAGTATATAAAATTTCATATAATTCCTGTCGTGTAAATGTATTATCTCTTGTTTTTCTATGTCTTGTAGAAGGTCTTTCTATTCTAGTTTCTAATTTTGGTTCTAAATCATTAGGATTTTCTAAATAAGATTCAAATACTGTTTCTAGTCTATTATGTTTTATTGTATCTTCTTGAAATGATTTTGTTGTAACACCTGAATTAACATTAATTTTCCTTAGAACTTCTTCATTTAATGGAATAATTTTAGAAGAAGATTGACCCATCATTATTAAATATAATTCTTAAAATTAAATTGAAATTTATTTAATAACTTTTGTATTTATTAAAATGGATTACTTTCGTATTATTCATAATGATTACAAGAAACGTCTGATAAAACAAAATTGTTATCTTAAGAACGTTTTAGATCTTGGTTCTGGAAAAGCTGGAGATATTCATAAATATCGCGATTCATTTGTTAATTGGGTAACATTAGTAGAACCGAATCCAGATTATGTAAAGGAAGCAAGACATAGAATTGCACTTTCAAATATGGACCAATTCTGTAAAATTCATAATGCTTCTGCTGAAGATTTTAGAGATAATTTTAAGTACGATGTTGTTTCTATGTTTTTTGTACTTAGTTTCTTTTTTGATAATGAAGAACATCTTGATAAATTGATCAAAAATGTTTCATATCATCTTAAAAATAATGGAAAATTTATTGGTACAACTATTACTGCAGAAAAATTAGTACCATTAATTCAGAATAATGATATTGATAATGAATTTTTTAGTATAAAAAAAGAAAGTGATTTAACACATAGTTATGGAGATAAGATAACGTTTAATTTAAAAGGATCACAGACTGCACAAACACAAACTGAATATTTAGTATACTTTGATTTACTTGAAAAAATATGTAATAAATATTCTCTAGTTCTAACGTATAAAAAATGTTATGAATCAAATTCAAAACTACCAGATGAATTAAATTTGTTAACGTCATTTTACTGCGAATTTATTTTTCAAAAAAAATAAACACCAAACTTTACAAAGTGTAAGGTTTTATAGTATCAAGTACAGTACAAAAATAACGTAAAATAACCAAAATTATAGGTAAACTTTATACTATAAAATATAATAAAAATTTTTAAAAATTTATCAATATTTTGGATTTTTTTTCATGGACTTTAAAAAAGTCAACACAAACATCTTTTGTTGTTGTTGGAAAAAAAAAGTTGACCAAAAAAAATTTAGGAGTCATTTTTTTATAAAAAAATAAGTAAAATAGTAGTTATAAATCAGCCTGTAAAACAATAAAAAATGCTGTCAAAAACTAAAAAAAATCGAAAATTTTTGTGGCGATTTTTTCGACAGTAAAAAAGTTCAAAAAATGATAAAAATTGACAAACAAATTTAGACAAGTTTAATCAAAAGTTTTATATTTTGTAGTATAAAAACATCATTATATTATTTTCCTACAAACAAAACTTTATAAACGCAGTGTAAAGTTAATTTAAAGGCTGTATTATTACTAAATAAAATGGAATGTTCTATTTGTAAAAAAGTATTTAAAACAGAAACAAGGTATAATACACATGTAGAAAGTTGTAGTAATAATAGTAAATATGAATGTTTTATCTGTAATAAAAAGATAAGTTATAATTCTGTGTATAAAAGACATTTAGAATCATGCAAAAATAATATTGCTAAAATAAAAGACACCATAGAAAAAAAACAACAATCATTAAAAATACAAGAAGAAGAATTAAAAGAACGCGAACAAGCTTATAATCAAGAACTGAAAGAACGCGAACAAGCTTATAATCAAGAACTGAAAGAACGCGAACAAGTATATAACCAAGAACTGAAATTATTACAAGATAAAATTTTGTCTATTCAGATTGAATGTAATAATAAATTATTACTGAAAGATAAAGATCATGCTATCGCTTTAGAAAAAGCAGAAGTTAATTATATGAAAAAATTACAAGAAGTCACTCAAAAAAGTGGTAATAAGACTATTAATAATACAAAATATGTACAAATAAATAATATTCATGGAAACGGTGGAATATCAACAAAGGATTTAGCACAAGAATTCAAAGAAATCTATGCACACAAGCCATTCGTTGTAAACGACGATAATTTTTCAACAATTATTGGTAAATCTTCAGTTATTAAAAACAATGTAACAATTAATGATGTTTCTCGTGGAATTTGTACATGGTTTGATAGTGATAAACAACAAACTATACGTGATATAAAGATGAAAGAGTTAACAAATAAAAGCATAGATGCAGTAGATAACGAATTGACAAATAATATGTTAGATTATAATAAAACAATATTGGACACAACTGAGTCTGAATTTATAAAATATGAAACTGATAAAAGTGATAACTTTATAAATTCAGTGCTTATAGATAAAGTTAAAAATAGTTTATTAGTTAAAAAACTTGAAGGTAAATCATTTGATGCTCTTAAAACTCTTTTACCGAATACTAGTGAGATACAACAATTAACAAAGATAATATCAAAAATATTTAATAGCAATCTCTTAATAACAATTTTTGCTTCATTTCAAGATATAGGATTTGAACTAGGAAAAAAATTAGTATCGCATAATTTAAAATTCAATGACACATTTATTATCATAAATAAAATTTCCTATAGAAATGTAGATTTTTTACGTTGTATATATTCAATAATCTATGAAACGATAAAATGGCATGAACAACTTATAATTGAATTAATATCTTCTAATGCTTTTAAACTTGAACATTTTATAAGTTCGAATATAGAAACAAAAATGTTAATTGAACAAAAAATAATGACATGCGAACAGCAAATACATCATTGTGAAATTGCAAAATCGCATGAATTGATAAATGGATTATATACAGGATTTGAAATGAATAAATTAATTGAATAATTTTTTTAAAAATCTAGTTAATATTAAATGAAACCAAAACGTTCAAATGCAAAAAAGTCTCATGCAAAGAGACAACAACATAAAAAGTCAAATCCAAAAAAATCACAGGCTAAGCGTTCACAGGTTAAGAAATCACCAGCTAAGAAATCACCAGCTAAGAAATCGCCAACTAAGAAATCGCCAACTAAGAAATCCCCAGCTAAGAAATCACAGGCTAAGAAATCCCCAGCTAAGAAATCGCCAACTAAGAAATCACAGGCTAAGAAATCCCCAGTTAAGCGTTCTCCAGTTAAACGTTCTCCAGTTAAACGTTCTCCAGCTAAGAATTCACCAGCTAAGCGTTCTCCCGTTAAACGTTCTAGTGTAGAAAAACCAGCATTTAGAAAAAAAAGATTTAAAAAATCTGAAGTTAAAAAAGTAGAACAGTCACAAGATTTAACACAATACTCCTTTTATAGAGAAATAGAACGAGTAAGAAACTGGAATGCAGATACTATAGCAGATATACTTAAATCTCAAATAAAATCTGTTGAAGGACCAATATCAATATCAATTCTTAAACCTACAGCAAAATTGAATAAAATATTAGGAAGAGAAGGTCCAGTCTATTTATTATTTGGAGACATGCATGTTGGTAATTTTAGATGTAAAGATGACTGCTTAATGAAAGATAATTGTTTTTCATTCTATATGAATAATCCATCAATAGTAAATTTTTTAAACACTATTGGAAAACACGTTCACACAGATTTATTTTTTGAAATGTGGCTTAGTAAACACAGAAGACATAATTTATATAGAGAAAACTTCGATAATAGAAATCAAAAATTTCTAGGTAGAGAAGCAACATCTGCTCTTAATGAGATAAGGGGATATTTAGTACATTGCTTAAGTTATGATCCAAATCTTAAAAAGAAATGTAAAGCACTAAATTTTTATGTACATATGTCAGATCCACGTCATCTTGAACAAGATAATATCGATGGTCTTCTTCGCGAACATATGTCATATGAGTCATACGAAGAATTCAAATCATTATGGAAGAAAAATTTTAATGACTTTTCTCTGAATGAATTCTTAAATTTAGTATGGGAAAGAGTAAGGTTAGGTCCTGAAGAATTTCTCAAAAAATTTATAAGACATCATCCAATGTTCGTCAAATATAGTAAAATAAACAAGCAATTATCAAAAATTCCAAATGAATTACAAGATATTTTCTATAATGATTATGTACAAGATAATTTTGATAATAAATGTCAATTACCACAAAATGTAAAAAGCATTTCACATTTGGATGAACGTCTTAAATATAATTATTTGAAAGATATAGTAGCTTATAAAAAAGACAAGTATGATAACGAAGTTAATAAATGCTACTGGTCTGGAGATATAGCTGATTTAGATTTATACTTTTTAGGAAGAAGCTTAAAAATTCCTGAAAATGGTCCATATACTAAACTTGGAGTTGCATATTTTGGTGATCATCATATACGTAATATCACCAATTTATTGGTTAATCACGATCTTATGACTGAATATCATATAGTTTCAAATAGAAACGAAGATCTTTGGAATAAATGCGTTATTTAATTTCATTACACTTGTAATGAAAGTTATATTACAACTCTACATAAAGGACATGTTGATTTATTTTTTCTCCACTTTTCTATACATGTTTTATGATATGTATGTCCACATTTTAAAAGCACACCTTCGTTAGATTGCTCCATACAAATAGAACATTCAAATGATATTATAATTTCATTCAGTGAGTTTTCAATTGGATGTACTTTTATATCTAAATTTTGATTTGTAGTTTGTTTTAAAAATAGTATGGAATATAACGTAGTTGATCTACGTTTTGACATAATATTTTCAGCAATAAACGTTAGAATTTCTATACAAGCAAGTACAGTCTTAGAATCACGCATTCCAGTTTCACATGACGTATCAAAATATTTTAGTATACCAATAATATAAAATACAAAATTTATGCAATGAGTAATGCGCCAAAAATTAGGATACTCGACAACAGTTATAAATAGAAAAAATCGTTTGATTATATTAGCAAATGCAAAAATAAGTATAATATTATTAATATTACATGATTGTAAAAAATGCATACATATAAAAAATATTTCAGTTACATTTAATAGGACTAATACTATATAAAACTTAATTTGTTTAATAGTTATAAAATGTATAAATAAAATTATTTCAATGATAAATTGATCTACACATTCAAAAATCATTCTAAACATTAAAAATAAACATTTATTTAAATAAATATCATTTTATTTATAAAAGAGATGTACGAAAAAATTCGATCATTGATCAATGAATTTAAATATGAAAAAAATATTATCGATGTATTAAAAAATTCAACTGATTATTGTTTTGTAAATTTTCAAATAGAAAATAAAGAAAAGTACTTTACAAGAGTTCTTGAGCGTTTTGATAAAATTAAAGAATTTGATAATATTAATTCACTTGAAAATTTTATAAAAGATAAATATAAAATTAGTTATGATTCAGAATTTAAAACTGAACTCTCAAAATTTGTGTATTTTATTTCTTATTTATGTAGTAATCTTACTATAAATGAAAATTTAGTGTACTTTTTTAAAAGCGATACAGAATTTTTAACTATAACATTAGTAAGGTTATTATTAATTAAAAATAATTGGTCATGCGTATCAATTGAAAAGTTTATTTCAAATAAATTTAGAAAATATAATATTGATATTAATTTTTGTAATATTACATATGTTTTTATTTATAATATATTAAATTATAAAAAAGATTGTATGGAAAAAGGAAGACCAAAAATTCCTAACGAAATAAAAGAATTATGTGTTCCTTATAATAAACAAGTTAATAAAAGGCGCATGAATAAAATATACTCATTTTATAAAACACTAGATAAAACAGATCTATATTATTTATTAAATTAAGAAGACGTTAAAAATAATATTCCATTGCATAATAAAATTACAAAATTATTAAATATTAAAAATTAATTTTACTTTACTAAATTTGTAAAGTAACTTATACAGATACATTAATTCTAAAATTCATAAATATTCCCCTATCGTATGGTGTTAGTCCTTGAATTTCATTATATGCATTACGTAAAATATTTGTTATTCTTATTGATTCTGTTTGATCATCTGAAAAATTATTTCTAACAGTTATAGGTTCTGTAATTAATCCAAATTTTGCTAATAATTTTACAACAGTAGCTATAACATTTATATTTGTATCCATAGTTTCTATAATATTTAATAATGGTTCTTCTATAAATAGCCTAGTAGTATCATTTAATAAATGACGTTGATAAGCAATTTGATGTAATAAATATTGAATGGTTTGTAAAATACAGTTAACTCTTGCCATTACTTGACGATCACTATAACTTCCGCTCAAAAGTCCTAATAATATTGTATATTGTTCGTTGAAACTATTTCGTGAATATTGCCAAAAAGTACCATAATAATTATTTGCTACATTCCACATGTCAGCAAAATTTCTATCTGTAATAACTGGATTGGAAGACAATTTACGAATAATACGTAAAAATTTCTGTGTTGCAATATTACGTTGTTCTATGGTTAAATTTCTAACTGGACGCATTTGAGATTTATAGTCTAAATAATCTTGAATCAATGAGTCTAATGTTGCATTAGCACGTTGTAATAACTCATGTAATATACGTCTATCTTCTTGATTTAAACGTGCATATTCTAATATATCTTCACGTCCTTGCTCATCTAATACTTCTAACATTTCTACTAATTCATCATGTTGAGACGAATCTCTAATCATTTCGAGAATTTCATCAAACCCTTCAAACCCTTCATTTTCATCGTCTTGACCATTTTCTTCATCTTCACCAAATGGATTTCTACCCATTTGACGAGCATTAAATTCAATTTGATCCAATCTATCACTAATTTGCTGTTCTACAGATCTTACTGGAACTGGAACTTCCTCCAAAGTAAACTCTTTTCTACAGCTTGGACATGATGCAGTATTCTTTGACATTGCTTGTGCAAAACGAATTAAACATGAAATATGATTATAGTGACCACAGCTCATTTTTTGTGGTAAATTTCCATTTTCGTCTTCACTATCTTGACATGCTTCGCAAATGATTTCATCTTTATTTTCTTCAACAGAAGGATTCTTTTTATTATAATATTCTCTCATACTTAAAACAGAAGCAGTATCTAATTTTTTACCTAATGAATCTTCTAAACATTTTTCATCCATTTCTAAATTTGTACATGTAGGAACATGCGATTTAAGCCTACAAACTTTGACAAAATCATCAAATGAACAATTTTCTACACAATGGTCACCTTTAATTTCTTGAAATTGAGCACGTAACCTATCTTCACTAACTCCATTAGGGTCATTTTCACATACTTTATATAATTTACCTAACATAAGTCTTCTTAATAGATCAAGAGAGTCCATTCTTTTAAAATTACTCAGAAAATATTCTTTTCCTATTTTCTGAATTCATATATTTCTTAAAGAAAATAAGATTATCTGCACTTCCTCTAATATATTCTACGTGCTTATCTTCAAATACTACACAAACTGTATATTGTAATGGATTTGTATAAAATACTATTCCTCCTGATATAAATACCGTTATTATCTTAGATTCGTTAATTCTAGCTTCTATAAAAGGTTCAGGGTATTTACAGTTCTCCATGTCACTAGTTAGCAAATTATCTAATTCTTTACGTAGCAATTGCTCTATGTCTTTACCATCGTTATATTTTTTATATAAAGTTTCAAATGTGTCATGTGGTTCCAGTGAATCTAAAGATAACCATTTCATTGATTTTACAGATATTTCTGCAATATTATCTATATATTCTTGATATATTGAATAATCAGAACTAATTGGCAATTCGTCAATTTGAAATCCAATAATATATTTGAGTGCATAAAGTCTATTCAATCCATTATTTTTAACAATAAAATTATAACGATAAAAATCTCCACATTTTTTAGGTTCTATCTCACTTAGTTCTTTGACTGATAATATAAAATCCTCTTTCAATAATTTATCAATATCTGATTCATTCTTAACCCAAACTGTTAAAGAGTATCTATTTGGATCAGATATTTCTAATTTATAAGTGCTGTAAATTTTATAACTACCAGGACTATCGCTAACATGAGTTCGTAACATATACTCATGATTACTTTGTTGATAATGACTTAATAAAAATTTATCACTAAAGTTTACATGATAAGGTATTATTGAAAATAATCTTCTAAACCATATAGGTATTTCTATAATATCCATTAACCAACAAACTTCTTTTTTTGCATGTTCCAAAAATTCAAATTGATAAGTTATTTCTGTTATAGCATCATAACATGGAAGAATAAGTATATGTGGAAAATTTATTATAGACTCATTATTTGTTATATATAAATAACTTTCTCCATTTATTTTACCAGTTATCGATTTGATATCGGAACCATTTGTAATTCTGATATTAGTACAAATTAGATCTAAAGCTGGATTTGTCCATGATCCTAATTCTTTCAACATAGTTCTACTATGATTAAAAAAATTAATCGATTCTTGTCTTGAAGTATAAGCAATATTAGGCTTATGCCCGAAATGATTACTTAACTTTTTTGTTATATCATCTAATGATAAAGACTCGAATATAAGTTCTTTTGAACGTAACATTTTAATTTAAAAATGTTATCTTTAAGCAATATTATAAAGTGAACCATCCATTTTTTCCATCAAGAAAATCTACTGTGTATATATTATCAAAATATTCTTGATATCGTGGAGCTATTGATTCTAACGTATATTTGTTTGCCGTTTGTATACATAACTCTGGCTCTATTGTATGTATAGAATTTATAGCCCTAATCATGTCTCTTAGGGTTCTACATAAGAATCCAGTTTTTCCATGTTCGATTACTTCGTTATATCCACCACGTGCACTAGTAATTATTGGTTTTCCAAGAAACATAGCTTCTATTGATATTTTTCCAAAAGGTTCTTCATAAGAAGGAAATGCAATGACTGCAGCGCAGTTTGCTATCAGTTCTTTACGTTTTTCTAAATCTGCAAAACCAACAAATGTAACGTTATCTGGAAGTGGTAATAATTCTACGTTTTCAGTAATATTATCAGGTAATTTATATATATGTTCGAGATCATCAAACTCAACTTTCTGTTCTGATTTCATTATAAGAGAATATGCCATTTGTACTGTTATTTCTGAACCGCCAATACTTTTTTGATCCCATGAACCTGGACCAGCAATAATTAATTTTTTTCCTAACAATTGTGATGCGTATATAACTTTATGCAATCCTTTACAAAGACTAACTCTAGCAATAAAAAGTAAATAATCTCCGTTTTGATTAATATTTACGTTAGAAAAATCTTCTTTATCAATTGGACATGGAATAACAGTAGATCTATAGTCGCTTTTTTCGCTATGATGCCAATAATCATTAAAATTAAATTGCGATTTCCATTCTTTATTATTTCTTCCTATTGAATCCATTTTATTCTTTATATTAATTATATGATTTCTATAGTAGTCACGTGTTTCACATTGAATTCTTAAGGCATCGCTAACAAATATTTTATATGGTGCAAAAGTACCACTATAACCTATACTAGGTTCAATCATAAAGAATTTAAATATGACATTATCTTTAATGAATTCGTATAAACTTGATGAATTAAAACCGTCAAATGTACAAATGAAATCTCCTTGCTTGAGATTTTTTAGAACTTCTATACGTGCTCTAGAATAGAACATTTTATGACCTGAATCACTTCCATTATAACTAAAGCCTGTAGTTTTCCATGTTTGTTTTTTAACGTAATTTTCTCCCCAAAATTCTTCTAGATCTTCGTTATTGAAGATCTCAATTTTATAATCGCATAAAACGGTAGAATCTTTGTGTCCATAATGATAAACTATATGTCCTAGAGATTTCATCATTTTGCAGAAATGAATGATGCATTGAGTGAATGCACAACTCACGTATTCATAAGTTGACGCAGTTGTAGGCATTCCAAGAACATGAAAAATATATGTCATTTTAAGCTAAAATTAAGACTAAAAATTATTTCAATTTATATTGATTAATTAAATCAATGAAGTGAATATTTAATTGAGAAGGATCGATAATATATTCTGTAAAATCTTTATAGAATGTTTCTACTAGTTCAACATTATCTTCTGCTTTTGCTTTATTCAATTCGTCTACAAATAATACTTCAAATACTTCGCTAATTTTGCATATGCATTCATGTAGTAATTTTAGAAATAATTCTAAATCATTGATTTCATTATCGTCGTCGTCTATAATATTTACTATGTTTTGTTTTAATAGAGAGTATACAACTGAATTTAGTCCATAACAAAGAGAACAATCATCTTTATTGTACTTACTGCAATAAATAATGATACCATTTAGTAATTTATCTTTGAACTTAGTGCATAAAACTTGTTCTTTGGACAATATGTCTTTTAATTTATACTCTGATAATGCATATTTACACATTAAATCCCCTAGTTGTTTTATGAATTCATCTGATTTTCCTTCTAATAAATTCTTTGATATAAGGTTAACCTGACGTTTATATTCAAGATCTTTAATATTAAAATTTTTTAAAGGAATATTATTAACTATATCAGTTGCTAACATAATTCCATTATTATCTTTTATTATTTTTTGAACATTTGGTTTTCTATATGTTAGAGTATTTAATTGTTTATTGCTTAGGTAATACTTGTTTTTAATATCAGTAGTTGATACAAGATGATTATAAACTTCATCTGGGCCTTTTGCTATTTGATCTTCGCTTATGTTTTTGAGTGAATTTTTAAGAAGATCATTAGAAATAGATTGAAGTATAATTTTGAAATTATTATTGAGATTATTGTTAACATTTGTACTCAGATTATTATTATTGTATGTATTATTAATAATTGAAGGTTTTAAATTATCTAAGATCTTTAATGTAGCAGTTTTATTTTCAAGTAAAAGTTCAAGTGAATGAATTTTCTTCTCCATTTGACGTAATTTTTCTTCATAAGATTTTTCCATTTGACGTAATTTTTCTTCATTTGATTTTTCTAGTTCATTTTTCTCTTTAAACTTAAGCAAATTTTCATGATCTTCACGTTCTATTTTTTCTCTTACATTACATGTTATTTGATGTCTATTTAAGTTCGATTTAGTAGATAAACATTTATTACAATATTTACAACAATATTTTGACATATTTTATTTAATTAATAGTATAATTTTAAGCCTATAATAATAAATGATTAGTTTATGATTTTTATGATGTTAGTAATAATCATTCAGTAAGAGAAAAATGATCAAAATTGATCAAAATGATTGATTTTTGATTTTTCAAAAATTTTTAAAAAATAAAAATCGCAAAAATTAGGATTTCTATTTTTTGACATTTTTTTCCAGGCATATTTTAGCCTTATTTTTAAAACACTAAATTTTTCAAATTTTTTTGACCAATTTTTTTTGACCAACTTTTTTTTTAGTTTAACTAAAAAAAATGAACCGTTTTAAAAAATCCAAAAATTTTTCTTAAAAACTAAACTTTATATAAAATAAAATTTATGACTTAAAGTAACCTACAAAATTATCATTATTTACTTCATTAATTAATTTTAATATATAGTATTCAACGAACATAGAATTATCAGATTTTTTATTTTCATTTTCTTGCATAATTTCTAGTTGTATTGATAATATTTTATTGATATTATCTTTGTCAATAAATAACCCATTTCCAAATACATCATTAGTATTTATTGATACTTGAGAAGATTTATCAAATATATAAAGTATTGATTTTTTTGGTAAGACTGACATGTATTGTTTTATAACTAATAAACTATCTTTATTATAATTCGTTTCATTTATAAATATTACATAACACTTGCTTTTAACCATATTAAAAAATACTATAAATGAGTAAAATAAAAGTTTCGTTTTATGATCTAATACATCTATGAAATTTATTATTTTAAAAGAATTAGTTTGTAATCCAAATGACTTATAGATGTCACATATAACTGATAGATTTTCATTTATTCTGAATGGATTTTTATTGAAGTTCACAACATACTCATCATTTATCGAAACTTTATTAGATATATTTCCTAATAACGTTTCTAACGTAATAGTAGTTGTTTTACTTTTAGTATATAAGTGATTTAACGAACTACTTATAATTGGTTCAATCTTAATTACATTATTTATACATGTCTTTGGGTTTTCATTTGTTGAAAAGTAAGAATTAATCACAACACCAAATTTATTGAAAGTTCCAATACTACTATTATCTAATATATCTTTAATAAATGGTTCAAACGTTTCAATATTATCAAATATATAACATATAATTGAATCAGTTGAATTATATACTACGCCATCTTTTTTAAATAAGGCCTTAAATATATCATCAATATTTCTCATATATGCTAATGATTTTTGGAGTAATACTAATGTATCAATTTCTATATTTTTAGAAAAAGTAAAATTAGTACTATTTATTATGAATAACATTGTTATAAAAAAATAAAAATCATTAGTAGTATCAACTTCTGCTATCCTAAACAACTGTTGAATATAATACTGCATTACGTTATCATTAAACTTTTTATTCAAAATATACAATAAAATTACGTTACAAATTGAATATCCTTCTATCTTATTAATAATATATGATTCTTCTTCAGTTGTTAAAGATTTATCATAAGTGCTAATGATAGATGAATAATTATGGTATTGTGGAAAATATTTATAATATCCAGAGCGTAAAAATTCTGGAAATTTTAATCCAACGGTATTTGATATTATATTAACTAGAAATGTTGTACATGCGATGATATCTAGCTTATTTGAATATTCATTTATAATCAACTTTAGCAAATCAAAATTAAACTCAATTATATTCTCATGTAGTACTTTTTCATCATCTGAAACAGCTTCATTCATTTTAGACAATAATTTTCTAATATTGAATAGAATTGTAAATAACATCTGACTATCTAATATATCAAAATTAGAATCATGCAATTCTTTTTTGATACTTATAACATTCTTAATATTATTGAATACATCGGCATAATTATCACGAGTGTATGATTTATTAAATGAACTTAAACAGTTTGAGTATAATATAGTTGAAATATGATCTTTTATCATCATTTGTTGTAGCTGAGTTAAATAAATTTTATTTTGGTCTGAAAGATTTTTAACTTCTCCGCTAGTAATTATTTTAGGGGTAAACTTTTCTGTACCAACATTCTGTTTTAACATAGTAAACGCTTTTTGAGCTAAATTTTTTCTAATATTTCTAGTTGATTCTTCTTTCGCATGTAATTTTTTCTTAACTTTCTGTTGTTTTTTTCGTAATTTATTCTTTTCTTTCTGTTGTTGTTCAATCTGATCTTTTTCAATTAGTAATTTTTCTTGCTCTTGCTGACGTTTTTGTCGTTCTACTGTATACCTTGTTTCTCTTTCTTTTTTCCATGTATCTATTTTATTAACTGCATTTTCTAATGCTTCGTTATACTTTCTAATAACATGCGAATGACCATCATCTTCATTCGGAAATATACATTCTTTTCCGAATATTTTTCTATTATCCACACATCTACGAAGATTATTAGCTTTTTCTTCGTATTCATCTAAATCAATTCCTTCTTCGCTTATAGGCCAGTCGTTAGTTAAATAAGGAATATCATTAACTTTATCAGCTCTGAATGGTTTACATGATTCTTGATATGTTTTTAATAATTGATCGCACTTGTAAACAGTGGATTGTTTGCGATTATTTCCGATATCAATCAATACATTTTCATCATTTCTTACTTCTAAAGAAACAGTTTTGGTTGTATCATTTAATATTTCAAAAATACGTTCTCTATCACTAGGTAATAAATTATTCATATAAATATTAAACAAGATTGGATTTTCTCCGTATAGATAGTGTAAACTATCTATGAAATTTTGTTGATCTTCTTGTTTTTCTATTTTTTTGATGAATTTTTCAAATTCAAAATGACTATTCATTTTATTGATATATTGTTTAAGTTGCGAAATAGATAACGCTTTATCTCCAGAAAGAGAAATTAGTTTAATGTGTTCTGCTAACTTACTTAAAGTTACGTCTTTTATTTTGGAAAGCAACATGGGATTAATTGCAGATAATATTTCTTTTATATCGGATGATGTTTTTTCGTCTAGATCATTGATATTGATTGTTTTCTTAATACCACAAATCACTTTAAACATCGGAAATGAAGTTGTTTTCGACAGAAAATCTTTTGACTTTAAGTTAGTATAACGTTTATTTAATTGATCATCTGTAGCCTTAGCATCTAAACATAAATCATATAATATTGTTCCTAATAATAAGTGTCTTAGAGAATTGAATAAGTCACTGAAGTCAGACATTTATTATACAAAAATAAATTAATTAACTTTAAAGAATTATTAAGTACTAATAAATGACTGAAACATGCAATTGTTCGAGAGGAATGACCAAAGTAGCATTAGCTGTTTGGGATAAAGAAGGTTATAGTTTATGTGTAGTATGTAATAAACGTGATAAATCCGGATTTAGAAAATCAGAATCACAAATGATGTGGGAAAAAATATCTGGTATTTGTTATAAATATGATAACTTTGCAAGAGATCTAAAGAAAGAACGTGATGAACGTGAATTTATAGCGCAAAGTGTCATGCAAGAGTATAATTTTTTATTTACAAGATTTGATACATGGAAGAATCAGCTCGTTGATTCAAAAATTAAAATTCAAAAATTAATTGAAGTGATTGAAGATTGTAAAATAGTTAGTGAAAAAATTAAACACAATACTGAATACTTAAATCGATTACTAGATTTAGGTAGTCAAATTACAGAATTATTAAAAGTTTTGTCTAAGAGTTAAACTTTACGGTTATTGTAAAGTTTAGATTTATTTACCATAAGGTGTCCAGATGAACTAATACTTACAACTTTCATTTTTCAAAACAATTAGAAAGTTTAATTTTTCACTTTATGGTAAGAATTAAATAGCTTAAAGATAAATTTGCTTTCAGTAAAATGCAATTATATATTACAAAAGTAGATAAAACATTATCTAAAGAAGATTTAACTAATTATTTCAAATGTTCTGATATAGCATTATCAGAAGATAGACCAAAATTTAATTATGGTTACGTTACATTTGATAATAATGAAAGATATAACGAATGTTTATCGTTAGGAACTCATTCTGTAAATGGACATGAGTTTTATACAAAAGAAGTTAGAGCTAAACGTAATAACGATAATATATTAATTGTTTATGGATTAAATAAATCATTAAGTGTTGAAAACATAGGAAATTTTTTCTCAAAATGGGGAACTATTAGTGATGTTTCTGTATCAAAACCAAATCCAAAATTCTCAGATAATAAAGCATATATTACATTTTCTGATTCTAATGCGGTTTATGCATGTTATGAAGAATTAAAACAATCAGGGATGGAATTAGATGGAAGTGTGATATCAGTTTCTCCAAAAGTCAGAAAAACTGTCACAGAAAACCCAACTAAAGTAAAACGTACAAAATTAGTGTTAACTGAAAAGCAACAAAAACCGATAAAAGAAAAAGTACATTTCTTTACTTTAAGAATTAGTAGTAAAGATGAAACATTAATTAATAATTTTAGAAATAATTTTAATGGTGGAATTACCGAATCAAGAATATCTGAATTTTTTGGACAAGATGCATCTTCAGTAAGAGTATCTATTAGAAATTGAAAACTTTACATTTAGTAAAGTTTAAATAAAACGAAAAAAGAAATGGAATTAATTACACGTTATAATGGGTCTAGACCATACTATGTTCATATTAAAAATGGAATCGTAAAAGCATATATTAAAACTGAATCAAATTATGATCACTATGGTAATAGCGATGACGAATCATTAGAACAAAATCCACAGGATGAATCATTTTATTTGCAGTGGAGTAGTTTGTTAATACATGGCAATGATCATAATTTGGAAACAGAGTCAGAAAGCGAATCATGCTTTGAGAATGAGTCAGACTCTGATTCAGAAAGTCATAACGAAAATAGACACATCTTTGAAACACAACAAATTATTGAATATGACGAAGAAATTGAGTCTTATGAGTATACTATTCTTTGTTTTTCATGTATGTATACAAATATTTGGACAACTAATAATTCATGTTTAATTCAAATACGAAATAATGAATATGTATTCATTGGCAAAAATATTATAAAACTTCAAACTCTATCACCAATTGTTTATTTTGAGTCAAAATTATGTTATTCAGATGCATATTATTCATGGGCTAAAGATTCGTCTAATAACTATTATTTATTTAACGAACATGTGATATTAATAAATATCGAAGATACCTTATTAGATCCTTATAAATATTATTTTGAAAACTATGTTATTTGTGATATACAAGAATCTTTATGCGAATTTGATATTAAGCGATTTTTTTGTGGTATGGAAGAATATATTCTAACATGGTCTGTTGATCCAGCTTATGATTATGAACGATTGACAAATAATCATTTAAACTTAGTCATAGTTTCTAAATTTAATGAGATAAAATTTCTGAATAGATCTACATGGTTTGAATTGCATGAAAAATTTGGATTATATAAAGGATTTCAGTCAATGAATCATACTATTGTACATGACATGCCATAATTACTTTACAGTAAACGTAAAGTAAAATTAAACTTAGTTTTAAACTTGAGCATATGATAAGTGTTTTGGATTATTACTGAATGATTTGTATCCACGACTTTCGTACTTTTTAATACGATCGCTAAATACTTGATCATCTTTGGTTTTAACGTCTTTAAGTAATTCGTTAAATCCTGCAAGGGTTAGTTCTTTATAAAGCTTGTTCATGTAAATAGCTTTACCGTCATAGATATTTTGGCAAACACTCATATCGAAAGTTCTGACATGGGCTTTAGGATAGTCGGTTTCTAAGTAGATAAATTGAATTTTCTTATCTAATTTAGTCCATGTCTTAATTTCTTTGACGTTAGGAATTTTTTTATAGATACGTTCTCTTGATTTATGATATTCGAAATCAATTTGAGTCTGGTATACAGTACCTTTACCAGATTCTATCCAATCATTACTAAAATCATTAGGACTGATTTCTTGAGATGATCCATTTGGAAAGAAAATATCGATATCACCATCGAATTTACTTTCTGCTTGAAGACGATCTGAGTCAAAATTACTAAATGGTTTTATACACCATAATAACGAACCACCAGCAATAATTCCGCCATTTTCAATCAAGAAATTATCTAATAAGTCTTGATCTAAACCAAAAAGCTTGCATAATTTAGTTAAATTACGAATGGATTGTTGCGGAGCTTCGATAAAGTAAAATCCTTCTTGATTAGGTTTAGATAATCTTTCTTGAAATAATCTTTCTTGAATAGCGGTTTGAATTTTAGAGATTTGCATGACGAATAATTATAAATTGTTAGTACGAATAACTTTGAATTGTTCGGAATGAAGTGGTACAAACTCAATTTAGGGAGAACGTTATGGGATTTTTCTTTTTAAATTATCGTATATAAATATGATAAGTAAAATGGTTTAACGTAAAGTGATAAAAAGTTATATTTCTTTACTGTGGAAAGAATGACTCACTTTTATCATTGGACAGGTCCAAATTTTGCACTTGATCATAAAGTATATGAGCAAGAGTGGTTTAAGCCAAGTGGATTATGGTTATCTAAGAATGATGCATGGAAAAATTGGTGTCATAACGAGAATTTTTTGTGTTTAGATTCATGTGACAAGTACGAGTTTTATTTATCATGGGAAAAAATTATATGTATAGAAAGTATAGAATCATTGCGAAAATTTTGTAAACGTTATGAAATTCCATTTGAGCAGGGAGTTAACTGGAATAAGGTATCACAGCAATGGGATGGTATATATTTTAATAATTATGAAAAAGTTAAGGAAGAATTTAAGAAGGATATTAGTATGTTGCGTAGACATACGTGGTATTTGGGAATAGATATAAATTCGTGCTGTATATTTAATACAAAGTGCGTTAAATATTATGAATTAGTTTAAATTAATTAAAACATTTTATGTTAAAATGTTTTTTTTTTCTAATATATAAATAAAATGTCCACACAAACAGTTTATTTTAATGATCCAGCTCAAATTACAAACTTAGAACAAACTCAGCCACTTAAATATATGAATTCAGTAATGAGTAATATAAGTGAAACTTTTCAAATGAATTCAAAACGTTTTCATATTGAAATAGCAGGAGATGGTACGTTAAAAATTGTACCAACATTAACAAAAACATATTCAGGATCAATGCAATTATTAACAGATGGTAGACAAATAGTTACAGCTGAAGACTATCAATCTGCATGGTATGTAAATTATTTATATACATTATTAAGTAATCCAATAGATACAGGAGCGTTATTAAAAGGTTGGTTCGGTGATCTTCAAACATATGGAGAATTAGCAAATGGTATACCTGCAACATATGGTAAACTTACTAATGAATATACAAAAATGAGATTACGTGAATTCCAAACAAAAGGAAAAATACCTCCAATGGTAACAAGTATAGCAAAAGCATTTTTACAAGCAGCAAATGATGCATATGGTTTATTGAATTCAAACTTAAAAACATATGTAGATGTAAGACAATATGAAGTAATAGATATGATTGCTGTTTTAGTATCGTACAGTCGTATTTTCGGCCAAGAAAAATGGATTGGTTCAAATTTTTTATCTAAATACTGGTTAAATTTTTTATTAAATATTAATGGATTTTCAGCAGCTGTAGCACCATTACCAAATGTTGACATTGGATTAGATAATAGTTCTGGGTTCCCAAATACTGCATCAGCTCATGTAGCTATTGGAAAAGATTATATTTCCAATGGTAAATGTATAAATATAGGATCATATCACTGGTTTAATTATGGTACTTATGCTTTAACTCCAGTTTGGTTTAATATTCCTAGTGAAAACTTATTCTTTCAAAGTTTAACTCAATTAGGATTACCAGGAACAATTGCTACATCACATTCATCAGATATGATTGTTCAAGGAGCAACTGTTGGTGCTGAAGCTGATAATTATTATTTACAAGTTAAATTAGAAAAAGATCCAACTGCAGAATTTACTTCTACAGGATCTATTGTTTCTAGAAATGATCAATATACAAGTTATTATATTGGAAATACTTTATATCCAATAGAATATGATGGCCCAATTAAAATGACAATTGGTAATACTGGATATCAAATGACTATTCCACGTACTAAATATGGACCAATATTTACTATGAATACATCAACAGGTCCAATATCTTTAACAGCTAATGCAGGAGGTGGTCCTGCAACATATGTTTTACAACCTGGATATGCTTTATGTATATTAGATCCAATTTCTGAAGGATGGTTAGAAGGAAATGAAGCAGCATATAGATCAAATTGGAAGACTGTAGAAGATGTTGTTAATCATTATAAAAAATATGGTGAAGGTTTTTGTATCAATTTTGCAACATCAGCTGTTGATAATAAAGGATATGTTTTTGCAGCTTCACAAGATGTTAATATTCGTGCTGATACTGATTATTGTAAACGTATAGAGCAAAATATTTATTCTCCAACAACTGATGCAGATATTAATTGGATTAATTATACAACTCCACCATATGCAAGAAAAATTGTTGATGGTTCTGATGCCGATATATTTACATCATTTTGCGTTCCAAATAAAGTGTTTGGTAAATCAGACATCGACGATTTAAAAATACCACAATTATCAACTAATGCAATTACAACAGCAGTACAACATTCAAATAGTTTATATATTGATCAAACTCCGTTACAAACTCCTGATTTAGATAGAGCAGTATTGGTTGCTCCAATAAATGGTACATTCGTTTTACAAAATATGGGTACAATTAGTCCATCTGCTAATTTAGCAGTATCTGGTACTGGTTATTTAGAAACAACAAGAACACAAAATACAGGTGGTTATATGGCAGCAATGAGACAAATCATGACTTATCCAGTTATGAGATCAAGAAATATAAATATTTGGTATAAAGTTTATTCAAGATTAAATGGAGGTAACTTAGTATCCTGGAGTAAATCAAATGGTTATCAAGTTAATCAAAGCACAACAGCTTGGGCAAATCCAACTCCAATGACAATGGCTTCAGCTCAATCAATTTATACAGATTTCGGTATGCAAAATGTTTATCCTTTTTGGAATGATTTAGTTTCTGCTATTAAAACTGGTGCAGCAGGTGGTATTAATTGGGCAAAACCATACTTTAATACTAATGCATCTGCTGTATATCCATATGTTTCTTATACTGGTTCAGTTTATGCATCTAATCAAACTGCTATCAATACTGCCTTACCAGGAGTTGTTAGTTTATTTGATAATTTTGATCCAACAAATGCGTATTCATTGAATGCAACTGGTACATTTGTTGTATTAGCTACAATGTATAGAGCAATGCAAAGATTTAATATCTTAAAAGCAAATTATACAACAAGAGCACAAGCACAACATGATATTTTTGCAGGTAAATCTGCGTTTACAACACAAACAACTCCAGGATATGGTTCAGATTCACATTGGTCTGCATTAAATCAAGCAATTGCTGTTAATGAATTCAATGAATATCAACATGTTTTACCAAATTTTGCAACTACAGCAACTGGTTCTTATACAGGTGTTTGGTCTAAAACAAGAGAATTAACCACAGATGATCAATGGAGAATATTTATTAATCGTATGACTTATCCAAATGGATTTTCTGCTTCAAAACAAATTCCGCAAGCTAATCCTTCTCAACCATTAGATCCACAAACTCCATTAGATTTAATAATGGATGCATTAGTTGATGCATTAGTTGATATTGGTCAAATAGATAATTCTTGGATTTTATCTTATGTCAATGCAGACAATTCTGTTACAGAAGTTACTTCAACAGCAACTACTTTATTAGAAAAAGCATCACGTACTTGGGGTTCTGTTAATACTATTGTATTCCCTTATGATATGGATTCAACTGGTAATAATTTAAGATTATATCCAATTCAATATGGTCAAGAACGTCAATTAGGTACTGCGCTTTATCAATATTATGATTCAGGAAATTTTAGTTATATTCCGTCATTATTACCTTCAGCAACTGGTGCAAATACCAATAATAATGCAACAAATGGTACTACTGCAGCAAGAAGAATTTTCAATCCAACTTATGCAGGAAATGGACCAAATAGTTTATATAAAAATGGTTATATTAAACAAGGGGGTGGTTCAGCTCAACAAAGAATGTTATATGCGACTTCTTCAACAAGTCCAATGGTAGAACAAAGATATTCTTTATGGAGTAATAATCCAATAACAACTTTTGATTATCGTGGGTCAATTAGATATATGCAAACTAATACATTACCAACAACTGGCGATTCACGTCCAACTCAATATACATTTAATTCAAATAGTTATGACAGAAATACATTCAATACTGGAATTAATGTTAAACCATTAGCAGCTTCTGCAGGTATTATTTAATTTATAGTAAAAACTTTACAATTATCGTAAAGTTTATTCAATTATATCAAGAAAATCCTGACGATTCACTTCTTTAAAACATTGAACAACTTCCTTATATGTCTTTCCTTTATAAAAATATACAAAATTTGTACGTTCAGCTACTGTACTATCACAATTTAACATGTCCCATGCTAATTCTGATTTTTCTGTAGTCTCTTCTAACCAGCATGCTAATTCAAATAAAGATACTTCAATTCGTTGTTCCTGTTTGTCACGTTGTTCCTGTTTGTCACGTTGTTCCTGTTTGTCACGTTGTTCCTTTATCAAAATTTTAAAGTCTTTATCATGGCCTGATTTTGCCCAGTAATAATATATATCCATCTCTTCCTTTTCTTTTCTAATCCATAAAGATTCACTTGAAAGTAAATAGTTTAACTCAACTTTTACGGACACATAAACATAATTTAACTCATAGTCTTCTGACTCATTATTCATAATTAAACCTATTTCTTGTCCAAACTCAAATTTCTTTATTATATAACGTTCTAAATCTCTTGGTGATACAATATATTTATACATTCCACTAATTGGGTCATATGTTTCATAAAAAGAGTCATTATCAACTTCTTCGTCGCGTTCATAATATTTATCAAATCTATATTGTCCAATCATTTTTTTTCCATCCTTATAATAACAGTCAAAGAGCTTCAGATCATTAACATACTTGTCGCATGTTTCTTTTGTCTCAAAAACTTTACAAGAAAGTGTTTCCCATCCATTGTCTCTCCAATGAGACTCGTCTGAATAATGAAAATATTGTTTAATTAGTACAAACATTTATACTAATATCATTCATTCTATTAAATTTCATTTCTACAATTAGGACAACTTCCTTTATATTTGACTATCCAATGTTCTATACACTCTTTATGATATACATGATTACATTCTGTCATAACAAGATTTTCTCGTTTATCATCCATGCATATGCTACATGTTTCCAAGTTTTCTTCAGTTATATCCAATAGTTTATATTCTCTTTTAACTGGTTCTAATGTTCTATAAATACTTGGACCATAACAACAAATTAGTCCTGATAAACATAACTGAAATGAAGACAATGCAATAATATTTTTGGTTATATTTCCAATATTAGAGTTAATACATACAATTTCTAATAGTTCGCATACTCCTATAAATATTGTCTGGAACATTAGATTATCCAACGGTCCCAAACAATCGTTATAATATAAACAATTACCAGCTATGCAGATCATTCTTATAGCAATTAAAAATATAACCAGATAATCCGGTGTAAAAGAACACCATGTTAGTATGAAAATTACACAGTTTATTACTGGATATACAGCAACTAGTATTATTCCAACGAGTAAGTCCATTTTTATTTAAAATGAAATATGCTTAAACAATCAATTTATACCAATAAAATGGCTAGCTTAGAAATATCTGCATTTAAAACTAAACGTCTCATTCAGTACTTAGAAAAAATTAAAGGTAATGGAACAAGCTGTATAACGCTGATTATACCACCTGATGAACAAATTAGCAAATCGTCAAAATTACTGACAGACGAACTTGGCGCAGCATCAAATATTAAATCAAGAGTTAATAGACAAAGTGTACTTACAGCTATCACTGCGTGTCTTCAAAAACTAAAAAATTATACAAACCGTGCACCAAAAAATGGTCTTGTTCTTTTCTGCGGAGAAGTTGTTTGTCCAGATGGAAAAGAAAAGAAAATCAACATTGATTACGTTCCGTTCAAACCAATTAGCGGAAGTGGGTACATTTGCGATAGTGTATTTCACTTAGACTGTCTAATTCCGCTTTTACAGTCTGACGAACAGTATGGATTTATTATTATGGATGGTTCTGGATGTCTATTTGCACTTCTTCAATCAAATACAAAATCTATTATCAATCAGTTTAGCGTAGATTTACCAAAGAAGCATGGTAGGGGTGGTCAGTCTAGTGTTAGATTTGCTAGATTACGTGAAGAAGCATATGGACATTACGTTAGAAAGTGTAGTGAGTTGGCAACTCAATGTTTTATAAAAAACGATATGCCAACAGTAAAAGGAATAATACTTGCCGGTTGTGCGAATTTTAAACATAAGCTTTTTGATAGTCAATTATTTGATCAAAGACTGAAATCTATAGTTATAAAAGTTATTGATATAAGTTATGGCGGAGAAAATGGATTGAATCAAGCAATACAGGCTACAGGAGATGTGTTGAGTATGGTAAAAATAAATCAAGAGAAAAAGATTCTATCTGAATTCTTTACAGAAATAAGTAAAGATACAAATAAATATGTATTTGGTTGCAAGGAAGTAATGAACGCAATAGAATCAAGATCATTAGAGAAAGTGATTCTTTTTGAAAACTATGAAGGATTACGTTATACATGTAAAGATGGTTCAATTGTATATAAGCCTGGCACTCAAGAAATAGTTGATACTATTCCAATAATAGATTGGATGGCAGAAAATTATGAAGAATATAACTTTGATCTGATTATAATAAGTGATAAGTCAGAGCAGGGATCGCAGTTTGTAAAAGGATTTGGAGGAATAGGTGGAATATTGCGATATGCAATGGAACTAGATTTTAGTGATGATGAAACAACGGATGACTTTTTCTAAGTATTGCAAACTTTACAATTCGGTAAAGTTTACGTATTAACTTTATTATAAATTATATAGATTGATGAAATCAATAATAAGAAAATTTCAGAAGATGATCTAAATATTATTGGAAAATTATCTATTTCAACAGAATAATATATCCACATTGAACTTGATATTATGGAAAGAATACAAAAAATTAAAGAATAAGAATTTTTTGATTTGTTTTTCCATATTAAGTACATGAAAATAAAACGAGCTAGAATTGATATACTTGTTGCTACAATCGGAATATTATTTATAGAATCCATGACTATACTTAATAAAGTTATTGTTTAAATATAATTTATTCCACATCTTGCACAATAATTTCTATGAGACGCAAAATATAAAGCATTTTTACATTCTTCATGAACATTGTGTCCGCAAATATTTGTGTAAATTTTATCGTTTTGTTGCATATTACAAATGCAACAATTATCATGTACTGTAAAAAGCTTAATATTTATAATTTTATTTAATATGATACAGTCACAAAAAAATAATATTTCTTTATAATAAAAATATATAGCAAATAAGTTTATATCGTAAAAATATAAATCATATATTATATTTAATAATAGTAAAATAAATCTTATAAATAATGGTAAATTAGGATAAAACAGTATTAAGCAATGTTTTGATTCAATCATTTTTAAAGATTTTTGATGTATACTCAGATCGTGCGAGCACTCAAGCCAAAGTCCAGTATGATCAAAACCTATCACGCTCATGAGCCCTTTGGGCGAACTGGATTATTTAGTATAATAGGATCGAACGAGCCCGTATTCTAAGATAAGTTGGTGGGTTTTAAACTTGAGCATACGATAGTTATATTTTTCATTTTGCAGAGATCTAAACTACTATAGCATATGTTTCTTGTGTGAATGGTAATTTTTCATAGTTTTCTTCAAATAGATAGTCGTCGTTCATTATATTAGCAATTTGACAATCATAAATCGCATGAAATATAATTATTAGTGCAAAAAATATAATTTCGTTTATGTCTTTAATGCTACATGCGAAAGCAAATAATCCAATTTGATATAAAAGAACAATGAAAGAACTAGATACAAAATTGTTATAAGATTTGCTTTTTGCCAAGTACGAATCATGTAATGATAGAACGAATAGATAATTTAAGAAAGAAGCTACATTAAATTGCGAATAAGGATGAAATAGAGTATGGTTCAAAGGAAATAGACTTTTATACACTTGACGAAATAGCGTATAATGGAATTATTTTATTAACTGGGTATAAATGAAATTAGTCTTTTTGATTTTTTTGTTGTTGACTTTTATT
>JACCDO011881377.1_pt1 | contig 54359 bp, 52 predicted proteins | sample 7446101 | NCBI WGS metagenome assembly JACCDO01 (sample SAMN15323440, study PRJNA562643) | freshwater metagenome | isolation source: river surface water | place: USA:Blue River Watershed | collected 2017-08-16 | reverse complement strand
TACATACAACCGGGGCGGCCGACCCTCCTCCTTGCGAAGAAGAATCGACCCACCCACAAGAAACCCCGAAAGGGAACTTATTTCGCCGTCGCTTGGAATTCCACCAGGTACGACTTAATGCCCTCTTTCAGAAGGTTTTCTGCTTCTGCGTTAAGAGCGTTGGTTTCACGAAGGATTTGACCGTACTTAGAAACAGATTTCGCAAGGTATTCACGAAGACCTACTAGGTATGGACGAACAGACGCTACTGGAAGGGTATCCAGGTAACCGTTGGTACCTGCGTAAATCACAGCTACTTGGTCTTCGGTAGAAAGCGGAGCATTTTGTGCTTGCTTCAGAAGCTCACGTAGACGTTGACCACGCGCGAGTTGTTTTTGAGTTGCTGCGTCTAGGTCAGATGCGAATTGTGCAAATGCTTCTAGTTCCGCGAACTGTGCTAGTTCAAGTTTCAGTTTACCTGCTACTTGCTTCCTTGCTTTCGGCTGTGCGGCAGAACCTACACGGCTTACACTGATACCTACGTTGATCGCAGGGCGTAGACCGGAGTTGAATAGGTCCGCAGAAAGGAAGATCTGACCGTCGGTAATCGAAATTACGTTGGTCGGAATGTAAGCAGATACGTCACCCGCTTGGGTTTCCACAATTGGAAGAGCGGTCCTGCTACCACCACCTAGAGCATCGTTCAGTTTTGCTGCACGTTCTAGAAGGCGAGAGTGAAGGTAGAACACGTCACCTGGGTATGCTTCACGTCCTGGAGGACGACGAAGAAGAAGGGACCTTTCACGGTACGCTTGCGCTTGTTTGGAAAGGTCATCGTAAATCACTAGGGTCGGACGACCACCGTACCTGAAGTGTTCTGCAAGAGCAGCACCCGTGTACGGAGCTAGGAATTGTAGGGTTGCCGGAGTGTCTGCGGTTGCAGCTACTACGATGGTGTAGTCCCTTGCACCACGCTCTTGTAGAGAGTTTACTACTTGCGCGATGGAAGAAGCTTTTTGACCGATCGCTACGTATACACACACTACACCTTTACCTTTTTGGTTTAGGATGGTGTCTACGGCTACGGCGGTCTTACCGGTTTGACGGTCACCAATGATCAACTCACGTTGACCACGACCCACAGGGATCCTTGCGTCTACAGACACAAGACCCGTTTGAAGTGGTTCGTGTACGGAACGACGTGCCACGATACCAGGAGCAGAAGCTTCGATCAGGCGAGAGCCCGTCGAAGGAATGTCGCCTTTACCGTCGATTGGAAGCGCAAGTGCGTTCACAATACGACCTAGGAAAGCGTCACCCACTGGAACTTGAGCGATACGACCGGTTGCACGTACGGAACTACCTTCGCGTACGTTACGGCCTTCACCCCTTAGTACTGCACCTACGTTCTTGGATTCAAGGTTTAGGGCGATACCAATGGTACCATCTTCAAATTCAAGCAGTTCACCTGCCCTTACTTTTTCAAGGCCATAAATACGAGCAATACCGTCACCAACTTGGAACACGGTACCTACGTTTAGGACACGTGCTTCTTGGCTGTATTGTTCGATTTGCTGGCGAATAATGCTGCTAATCTCGTCTGGACGAATCTTTACCATGGGTAAGTTTGGGAGGTCACAAAGGGATTCATGCAAGCGCATGAACCGCTTGGAGGAGAGCCATCGAAGGGGCCTGCGGCTTCTGTCCCTGAACCAGGGACAAAGAAGGACACTAGCCCGCTTTCAGTTGGCGGAAGGTTTCGCGAACGTGGCGCTCATTTAGGTCACGTTGGCGCGCACGTCCCGCCCCTTTCACAAGTTGATCTACCAGGGTAGATTCCGCCGCGTTTAGCGCCAGGCGTGCCACCTGTTGTGCGATTTGTTGTACAGCGCGTTGACGTTGCAGCTGTACACTTTGGCTTGCCGACTCGCGAAGACGAGCCAGATCGGTAGCAAATTGAGCTGCCAAAGCAGCACCTTCTTGCTCCGCTGCGGTCGACGCTTGGGCGCGGATTTGAGCGGCTTTCGCACGCGCTGCTTCCAACGCGGCACGCGCTTGATCAAGGCGTGCTTGTGCTTCGGCAGCTTTTTGTTCCGCCTCCTGGAGGGTGCTTAGGATCGTCTGACGACGAGTGTCAAGAAGTGCTTTGACAGCGTCCCCTACCACGGTTACCACAACTCCGACTACGACCGCCAGGTTTAGGACGTTCGTTTCCAGAATGTTGGTATTGATCCCAAAGCCATGAGCCAGAGGCAATTGCAGAAGCTCGGATGCTAGGGTCATAGGGTACTTTCTTTCGTAGGTTGGAATGGAAGGGCTCCCCGCTCTCGCCTGAGAGCGGGAGAGCCAGAAACAAACAGTTCCCGGAAAGAAAGATCTAGCCAGCGAATGGGTTTGCGAATAGAAGTGCTAGCGCAACTACTAGACCGTAGATGGTTAGGGACTCCCTGAACGCGAAGCTCAGTAGAAGAGCACCACGGATTTTACCTTCCGCTTCGGGTTGACGAGCGATACCTTCTACTGCGTAACCAGCAGCAGTACCTTGGCCCCTACCAGGACCGATAGCAGCTAGGCCAACAGCTAGGCCAGCAGCAACAACAGAAGCAGCAGCGACAAGTGGGTTCATAGGGATTCTCCGAAAATCTTCAGGTTTTTCCTTTCATAACAACCAAGAGAAATCGACGACTTAGTGGTGTTCTTCCACTGCCTCGCCGATGTAAGCGCCTGCTAGGGTCGCGAATACAAGTGCTTGGATCGCACTGGTAAACAAACCTAGAAGCCTTAGAGGAATTGGGACTACCAGCGGTACTAGGGCGATCAATACGCCTACTACCAGTTCATCCGCCAGAATGTTACCAAACAGACGGAAGCTTAGAGAAAGAGGCTTGGTAAAGTCCTCTAGCACGTTAATCGGAAGCAGGAAAGCTGCCGGAGACACGTAACGCTTGAAGTAACCTAGACCTTTCTTGCTTAGGCCTCCGTAGAAGTAAGCAATCGAAGTCAGCAGGGCTAGCGCCACGGTGGTGTTGATGTCGTTGGTTGGAGCTGCCAGTTCACCGTTCGGAATCTCTAGGACACGCCAAGGAAGAAGCGCACCCGACCAGTTGGAAACGAAGATGAAAAGGAAGATCGTACCTAGGAACGGCACCCACGCAAGATAGTCGTGTTCACCAATTTGGGTCTTCGCGATGTCACGGATGAACTCCGTGATGTACTCGGTCAGGTTCTGTAGGCCATCCGGGGTGTCCTTCAGGTTACGGTTGGCAGAAAGCGATAGAATCGCAATCAAGCCAAGCACAAACCAAGAGGTTAGTAGCACTTGTCCGTGTACTTGGTAGCCCGCAATCTCCCAGTAGAAGTGTTGACCGACAGATAGTTCAGCAACCTCGAAAATATTTTGGGGTAGGAACATAAGGGAAATCGGCACTTACGGAATATCGTTTTCGTTTTGTAACAACCAAGCGCTCGTGGATGAAGCGCGAATTGCGCGACGCCCAGGAGTGCGTTTTGCCTCTCCCTCTCCTTTCCCACGTTTCCTCGAGGAACCACGAGTACTACGCCAAACACGACGGCCTTCACGAATCGCTTCGGCAAATTCCGAAACCACAAGCTCAATGGCCGCGGCGGAATCATCGTTGGTAGGAACACCCACTTCCGTGAGCGTTGGGTTACAGTCCGTATCCAGAAGCGTCACCCTGGGAATTCCAAGACGACGACATTCGGCTACGGCGGCAAGCTCTTGCTGTTGACCCACAAGGATCACCACATCCGGAAGACGGCGCCTGCCTTTCAGACCGCCCACATAGCGGGTCAAACGGTCTTTCAATTGACGGAGAGTCGCTGCATCTTTCTTTGGAAGTTTTTCCAAGTCTCCGCGTTGCTCTTGACGTTCCAAAAGATGAAGACGTACCAGAGAGGAACGAACGGTACGCCAGTTGGTAAGCCTACCACCCAGCCAACGCTCATTCACAAAGAAAGAACGACAACGACGCGCAGCTTCTTCAACGGGACGTGCCGCTTGGGGTTTGGTGCCAATAAAAAGGAAGGTTTTTCCTTCGGCGGCTTGAGAAGCTAGGAACGAACGGGCTTCGAGAAGCTGTTGACGGGTTTTTACCAGGTCCAGAAGGTGAAGACCTTTTCGAACACCATAAGTATAACCGGCCCTCTTCGGATTCCATTTCCGCGTTTGGTGGCCAAGATGCCTACCGGCGCGGAGCCTTTGTTCAAAAGTAAGTTGCATAAAAAGAAGAAAAAAGATGGGTTAGCGGTCCACAACACGAAAGGAAGACTTACGGTTGTCACAAAACAAAAATGTTCTAAGAATAGTCTAACCGCGAGGGGCAGCCGTGGCTACCCCTTGCCCGAATTTGCGGGTTTGACTCAGGTTGTCCTTCAAATACATCCCTGTGCTCGAAGGTTTCTCCGAGATAAATCAAGGCATCGAGCCAACTTGGTTCTGCAGGAAGGGACGGTCGGTCATTCCAACGTCCATCCCTGGTGGCGCGGGGAACTTCGCGTTTTTCTGCCCGCTCCGTTGGAAAAAGCAGAAGATGACGGGCCGCCGTACCAATGGGCAAACGGGTTCCAAGAATCAAATTTTCTTTCAACCCCAACAAGTAATCGGTGCGCCCGCGGACGCCGGCGCGTGCCAAAACACGAGAGGTTTCTTGAAAACTCGCGGCGGAAAGGAAACTTTCACTGGTCGTCAACAACGACGCTTTGGTCAACCCCAGGACCAACGGCTCGTATTCAATGCGGGGGTACAAGTCTCGGGGTTGTTCTGCTTGCGTCAAATTGTACAAGGCACGAAGTTGGTTCGCACGTTCCAACACTTCCCTTGGATGGATTTCTCCGCGGGCCAACGGTTCATGCCAAGCACTGTCTCGCACCACCTCGCCAAAGGCCCTTGGGCGAACAATCAGTTCTACATGTTTATCATCGATCGAAACCCCGTTGGTACGATAGATGCGTTGCACGTTGTCCAAAATGGCGCGTTGCGTTACATGAAGACTTTTTCGAACGGCAAGCCTTGGGGGCCTCTTCGAAAGACGGAAGACTTCATACAAACCTCGAACAAAAGGTGCAATGCCACTTCGTTCGCGGGCCTCCAAAAGAGCTTCCACCCGTGGGATACCCGAAGTAATATCCCCGGTTTCTACCGCACGACCCCGGGTCGCCGTCAATGGCCAATGACGCGCAATCAAATCGCCCGAATCTCCCCGAAGCAAACTATCGGGAGACAAATTCCAATCCGTCGTACGACGGAAAACCGCATAGCCACGACCAAAGGACCTCAAGATTCCTGGAGACAACGAACCGGCCCCTTTCCTCACGTGGGAAGGGGCACTGCAATAGGCGCCCCTTTTTGCCACCGGAACACCGGCCGGAACTTGAAGAGCAAACGTATTGGCACGACCCCTAAAGAGCTGATGCTGACGCCTCGTCGAAAATGGTTGTTCCGTGACAAATTCGCCCCAATCTTTCGTACGTTGCGTAACACGACCCAACCACGACGAACCCGAACGTTGGTACGTCCTGCCGGTTCGAACCTTAAAGCCTTGCGAATCCGCAATCGCTGCGTGATTTTCACGACGATACGTGCGAAGAGGCGTCCTCGTTTCCCTTTCCAAGGTGGGTTGAAGAAGCGAGACCGCGGTAGCAATCTTGGTAGTGACTTGTTTCACACGGGGAGGAAGCGCCAGGGTAACGTCGGGTACCCCTTTTTGGTACCTTGGTTCGATTGCTGGGCTCTCCCAGAGACGCGTTTGTTTGTTTCGGATTTGCCTCCACGAACGACCCAACCTTTCCGAAGGACGGGGAAGGCTCGTTCCTACCGCCAACGTACCCCTGGTCGAAGGAAGAGCGGGACCCGTTCCAAAACGATGCCTGCTATAGGCATGAGAAAGCGAACGCCTTGGAAGACGATGGACTTGGGTTTGGGTGCTGGAATGGGGTTCCGTCAAACCTTGGACATAGGTTCCTTTTTCTCCAAAGAACAACGCTTGCAGCCCTGGAGGCAACGAAGCGCGCCTGCGTTTTCCTGCCGGCTCCCTCCTTGGACTTTGCAGCTCTACTTTTTGGGTTAGGTAGGGAGGAAGAAACCCTACTTCTACCGACGTTAGTCGAGCTTCTTCCACCGTCGACGACGACCTTCCCGTGGTCAACAACCCACCTTGTCGCAACAAAGGGGCGACTCCTTTCCAACTTTGTTGCGAAAGGAAGCGTTGATAGGAAGTGATCGGGGGAACCCAACGATAGGTAGCCCCTTGGAAACGTTGACGACGCAACGGCGCCGAGACCGGGGTTCGGGCTACAGCATTCGCTCCGTCTTGCTTCCACGCGGGTGGGGCCCTTACTTTCACAAAGGACGAACGAACGGACGGAGCAATCAAATCTCCCGCTTGGAAATAGAACGTCCCCGATTTTCCCGTACGAGCGGGGAGCTCGATGACTTCTCCACCCAGAAGACGAATGCGCGACAAGTTTTCCGTTCGTTCCGCACGAACCCAACTCGGCCTTTCTTGAACCTCTCCGCTCGCCGAAGTAAGCGTTGGAATGCGAAGAGGCGTTTTTTGTTCGGCGCGTTGGAAGGAAAGTTGTCCGCCATGAGGAGCCCGCGCAACACGAATCACGAGTTCACCTTCTTGGGGCGGCGCAGGGGTCGAAATATCCGCCAGGGTGACTCCTTCACTTACTTTTTGACCATGCCGCACCAGAAGCAAAACTCCGGGCGGTAGGGGAATCGAAGCAAGTTGTTTTCCAGCTTCGTTATGAAGAAGCAACTGACCGGCTTCTCGGGTCAGATAGCCGATCTTACCAATGCGCGTACGCGCCCTACGACCACGAATCGGTTTTGGAAACGTGACATAACCTGCCCCAATCGCACGAACTACCGAACCACCGGCTCCGGAAAATACGCCTCCGGTATGGAAGGTTCGCCTCGTCAATTGCGTACCCGGTTCACCAATGGATTGGGCGGCAATCACACCTACGGCTTCCCCCAAATGAACCAAAGCTGCATCCGCAAGACTCCAACCGTAACAACGTTGGCACAAACTAAAACCCCGCAAACGCGGGGCCGGTTCACGAAGGTCGGCGCTTAGATAACGCTGACGTTGAAAACGTTCGGGCCTCGGGCCTAGCGATCCTGCTCGACAAGCGAGAGGAGAACGAACCCAAGCAGGCGCGCCCGTTTTCTCCCTTCGTTCTGCCAATTCCGGCGTCAAGAACGTATTTCGAGGCCCGACGCCTTCAATCGAACGAGCCAAAGCCCGTCCTACCCCGCGTTCCGCAATCGACCTTAGCACCCGTCCTTCCAAACTCTTCAATGGCACCAGTTGAATCGCCCGACGCGTTCCGCAATCCAACCTACCAATCACTTGGTAATGGGCCACGTCTACAAGACGACGCGTAAGGTATCCGGCCGTGGCAGTACGGAGAGCGGTATCGACAATTCCTTTTCGTGCTCCATAGCAAGAAATGATAAATTCCGTCAATGTCCTTCCTTCTTTAAAATTGCTTCGAATTGGAAATTCTACCAGTCGACCCAGCGGGTCCACCCTCAAACCTCGCCTACCGATCAATTGACGAACTTGGGTCCTGTTACCTCGAGCACCCGAAAAAGCCCTTAGATACAAAGGGCTCAGGGGATCCTCCGCCCGGAAGGTGTCCACAATGGCCGTTTTCCTCGACTCGCTTGCACGAGCCCAAGCTTCAATCCGGGATTGAGAACGTTCCGAAAGGGTGGTGGCACCCCTGGGCGTGGTTACTTCCGAAAAACGAACGGCGAGTTCCGCCCTTCGCGTCACCCTGCGTTTCTCTTTGGGAATGCGAAGATCTTCTACACCCAAAGAAATGCCGGCAGCCGCAGCGGAGCGGAAACCGATGTTTTTCAATCGTTCCGTCAAATCCACCGCGGCGGGAGCACCGTAATGCTCGAAGGTCCAACGCACCAAGTCTTTCAATCGTCCTTTATCAAAACTTCGATCAAAAAAATGGTTGGAATACTTCATAAAAACCTGAAAACTCTAGTGCGGAATCACCTTCCTGCCGTTTTGAATCGATTGATCCAACAAGTCGCCCCTCCTAGCCCGGCCGGCCGTGGTGCGAACATAGGTCAGAGGTGCTTCCGAGGAGGAACGTTCCACTACCGCACGGTGGGTAAACGAACGATCCACGCCGCCATGAGCATGAAGACGAACTTCCAAAGGCCTGACTTCGCCTTCTTCTTGTTCAATGTGACGACGCGTTGCCAACCACACCGGTTGGTGTGGGTGCAACTGACCGGCTTCATAGGCATCCCTAAGCGCAGGGAGTTCTGGGTAAATCGGCTCTTTGCCAACCCACTTTTCCCACCTCAACAAGTTCGTGGTCGTTAGGTAATAGCAACCCAACACCCTATCTTGACTTGGAAGGAATCCAGGATCCCCCGTGGCCGGCGAGAAGAAATGCGCGCCTGGGGTCCTCAAACGCCACGCTTCGGCCCGGGCACGCGCCGACAATGGAATGTGCACCGCCCTTTGGTCTCCATCAAAGTCAGCGTTGAAACCCGAACAAGCCAAGGGATGCAAGAGAATGGTACGACCTCGGATAATACGAGGTTGAAAGGCTTGGAAACCAAAACGGTGGAGGGTTGGCGCCCGGTTGAGTAGAATCGGCAAGCTGGCGGCGGCACGACTTACTTCCAACCAAACCGTTTCCGTGGGATTTTCCAAAAGTTTGCGGGCCCTCAAACGATTGCTGACGCGTTCTCCCTCCACCCTTCGACCCCTCAAATGACGGATCAAAAACGGTTGAAGCAAGACCAACGCCCTTTCACGGGGAAGGCCACATTGGTGCAACGCCCTTTCGGGACCCGAGACAATTACAGAACGGCCCGAATAATCCACACGTTTTCCTAGCAAATTCCTGCGGAAACGACCTCGTTTGCCTTTCAACGTCTCCGAAAGCGATTTCAAACGACGACCGCGCGCATCCGTTTCTGGTTTCGCACCGCCGCGACCGTTTTCAATCAAGGCATCGACCGCCTCCTGCAACAAGCGTTGGGCATAACGCAGATCGCCTCGATAAGAAGCATTTTCTTGCACCGTCGTTTCCCGACGAATTTCGGCGACCAGGAGATTTCGAGAAATAACACGCTGATAAAGCTTGTTTACATCCGAGACCCTCACCAACCCATCGCCCCTTGGAATCGCCGGACGAAGATCCGCCGGCAGAACCGGAAGACACTGAAGCCTAAGCCACGATGGATGAACATTTGCGACACGCAGCTCCGCCAAAATGCGAAGACGACGAAGAAGGCGACCTCGTTGACGCAACAAACGACGATACTCCACCGATTCCCTCTTACTTAGGGAACAATTCTCAAACCTCGCAATGGCCGCGTCAAGTTGAATCAAACCAGCACGCCCATGCGCCACCCAAGGCAATGGGTCCAGATCTTGGAGACGTTCCAGAAGCGCATCGCCCCCTGTTCGTGGGGCATGATCCGAAAGAGGGCGTTTTTCCAGGCCTCCCGGAAGTTTTGCGTAACTGGACAACAAACGATCTTCGGGTTTGGGTTCCGTGACGAAGTACGAAGTCAACAAACCCAGCCCTTCCCTATCCCGACCACAATTTTCTCGGCGACTTTCCCCCGGCAATGGCCGCCAAAGGGCATCGCGATACAAACAGTACCACGGGAAGGAAAACACAACATGTTCCAACAAAGAAACCGTTTTGACGGTACGACGCGGAAGGGTTCCCGTGGCCGAAAAACGACGTCGCCGTGGACGTCGCCCTTTGACCGGGGTGGAAGCTTCCTCGCCCAACAACAAACGTTCCGCCGGGGCAAAGTCCGTCGGCTGAAGCGTGAGTGCTTGATACCCCAAACGAAGGGGAAGTTGATTACACAACCCACCTTCACATTTCAAGAGAATTTCCAGTTTTCGACGCGAAAAACCCAAGAGTGGAGCCAGATAGTGCGGTTGTCCGCGGTAATACCACGGATGGGCAATCGGAGCCGCCAACGGGAGATACCCCAAACGATAACGTCGGGCCCTCGTATCCAAGGTAATTTCCGTGCCACAATACCCACAAAAAATCGGTTCCCCTGCAAGGACTTCCGTAGTCGTGAGACCACAGGGACAAACCCCGGGTTTGGGTTTTTGTCCCAAACTTGGAAGCGTAGGTTCCGAAGTCGACTTTCCACAATGAACACAAACGCGCGTAACACTTTTGGGTTGCCTTCGACGCGTTCGTCCACAAGCACACCTACCTTTGATCACCGGACCAAAGACACTTTCACAAAACAAACCGCCGGGGTAAGGTTTCAGCGTTTTGTAATCGACCGTTCGCGCACTCCACACGCGACCAACATTCGGGCCATCTGGCCTTCGACGAAGGGTCAGATAGCGGATATGACGCGGCGAAGCAGCGCGAACACGAACTTGGGAAACCGGCCTTTGCCAGTCCCTTCGGATTTCTCCTCCTGGAAGTTTCGTTTCGGCTGCTTCCGGAGAAGCAGCCACGACCCCCCGAGGGACCGGCCCTACCTTCGACCAAGTTCGCGAGAATACGAGGGACTTCGGGAAAAAGCCCTTTGGAAATGGTTTCATAATCCTCCGAACAATGAGAAAAAAAACGAAAAGAAGTACCCTAGGACGGTTGGTTCTGCGCTTTTCGACGGATCCTCTCTTGCGAAACAAGATCCGGAACGACATAGCGACTCAAACTATTCAAACCTTCCGTACGACGAAGATCGCGTGGTTGGGTACCCCTACTAATGCTAATACCTTGGGCCGTGACTTCAAGACACAAAGCTTGCAATTCCCGTGCCAAAACACGGAACGTATCCGGCCTGTCCACGGCCAGCGGACGGTTTTCCAGCAATGCTTCCGTCAGAATCGACCCGCGACCCGCCACGTCATCCGCTTTGATGGTCAAAAGTTCTTGCAGCGTATAGGCTGCCCCAAAGCCTTCCAAGGCCCACCTTTCCCTTTCGCCTACCCGTTGGCCGCCGTTTCGAGCACGACCGCGTACCGGTTGTTGGGTTACAAGCGAATAAGGACCCGTCGCACGCGCATGCCTCTTATCATCCACCCTATGGACAAGTTTCAGAATATAAGCTTCGCCGACCGCAACATCTTGTTCAAACGGAAGACCCGTTCGGCCATCAAAGACCGGCCTCTTGCCTGGACACCTTGGGTCAAACAACCAGCCGCGCCCCGTTTCTTGACGCGCTTGGGTTAGTTTCTCCAATGCAATGGTCCGGGATGCCCTTGGAACACTGCTTCGCTCATCAAACGTCTGAATGCGATAACGTTCGCCCAACGTTTTTCCGGCCAAGCTCAACAAGGCTTCGTACACCTGGCCCACGTTCCTACGCGAAGGAACGCCCAATGGGTTGAGAACAAGATCCACAGGCGTCCCATCCGCAAGGTACGGCCTATCCGAAACGGGAACGACGCGAGCAATGATGCCTTTGTTTCCATGACGACCGGCCAATTTGTCACCAATTTGGAGTTTTCGTTGAACCGCAATCGAAATCCGAACGCGACCAATCCGAGGAATTTCACCGTATTTCAACCCCGCTTCCAATTCCCTTCCGTGCACAGGTGGGTAGATTTGGACATCCAACACGCGTCCATAGACATCGTGCGGAGCCCGTAGCGAGGTATTCAGAAGGGTCGGTGGCTCCCTATCCAACACATCAAACCTAAGACGTTCATACGGCGTGAGGGTGCGAGGGGCGACTGGACGTACACGCAGAGCCAGCGTTTGTCCCGGCACGACAAAGGTACCTGGGCGAATGACGCCAAATTCATCCAAGAAGTCCGCTCCCGGGAAAATCTCTTCCCCATTCCAATCCGAAGGATCTTCGGGTTCGGCGCCAGGTTTATACCCTTTCACCGCGGCTACGACTTCGCGGGAATAGCTTTCAAAACGTTCAAAGCCAAGGCGGGTCAGACGAATTTCCGCTTCGTATTCATCGACATGGGTGGTGGTGGCCAAATCCTCTCGTACCAGACGTTCACTAATGACCCTGGCATCTTCAAAGTTCAAACCATCCCAAGGCGTATAAGCTACAAGCAAATTTCGACCTACGGCCAATTCTCCCGCTTGACTTGCCACACCGTCCGCCAGAAGTTCGCCGGCCTCTACCCATTGGCCTTCGCGAACGACCGGTCGTTGACGACGCCAGGTCGATTGGTTGCTTCGGTGGGTGCCGCCCAGACGATATTCGACCGCACAAAGATACGAAGAAGAATTCCTTTCCCTGGTTGGGTCCGTTTCTACGGTGGGAATGCTTCCTTGCGTTCGAAATGGCGATTTGGTTTCGATCAAATGATGACGAACCACCGCTCCTTTTTCAATCAAACTATGCAGGACGATTCGATGCGCACTTACGTAGGAAACAAAACCACTCCAACGAGAACGCAGAAGATGGCCGGTATCCCTAACAGGGTACGCATCCAGACCCGTCGTCACACGGGGAGCTTCCGGTTGTAGAAGTGGCAATGCTTGACGCAACCTATTGGAACCCCTCAACACTCGGTTTCCGTCGTCATGCTCCCTGAAAGGAATCAAGTTGGGAGCCAAAGCCAAGGTTTGTCCAGGGCCGGGGGCAGCCCTATCCACTTCCGGAACCGCACGGACCGTGTAATCCCGACCTTCAACTCGAGTCAGAACTTCCGGCGTTTCCACACGTTGTTCCAACGTTGGAACCAATCCCGTGGCAAGACGCGCCCAACCCTGATCTTGCGGCCCCAAGAGATCCAAAGAACCCGTCCTGTCCGTCCAACCGTTGGAAAGGCGCCTGAGCGTGGCATACAAACGACCGTCCCGACCAAAACGCGTCGTCAACGTCGGGGAGTTCACCCTACCTGCGTTTTGACCTTCCGGCGTTTCCACCGGACAAAGACGACCGTAATGACTTGGATGAATACTGCGAACTTCAATTTTTGCATTATCCAGACCCAGTCCTCCAGGGCCAAGACCCGTCAAACGACGTTTATGGGTCAAGTCAGCCAGAGGGTTGAGTTGATCTCCAAATTGCGAAAGCGGGTTATTTCCGAACAAAGCCCGGAAGGCTTGATCAATGGGCTCCGTAGGAACCCTTTGCGAGAGCGTCGAAGCTTCGAACACCCAATTCCTTTCCAAACGTTGACGGATACTTGCTTCCAGCCGTACCAACGCCCTTCCCAATTCCGCGGTGAGCAGTTCTCCGGCGGCGCGAACCCGACGGGTGGCCAAGCTATCTACGTCATCCACACGACGCAGACCTGCGCGCGTTTCCAAGAGCTGCGCCGTCGCAAAAAGCAAATCCGAAGGGGTCAACGCCCGAATCGAAGACGAAACATGTTGTCCCAAACGCGAATTGAGACGTTCACGGCCCACCGTTCCCAGATCGTAGGTACGTAGACTTCCGAGTTTACGAACCAAGAAACGAACGGCGACCGATGGAAAGCCTTGAAAACGTTCGCCTTGAGGGTTTTGCCAGACAAAGGATTCGCCACCCGTCAACAAACGAAGACCGTGCGTGGGCGTAGTCGGTAGATCCCTCGTGCTAGCCGTCAAAGGGGCGCCCAAACTACTTTCTTTCGTCTCCGAAAAGGCCGGATTTTCCGTGGAAACGGGTTCCTCTTCTTCCAGAGGGAACCTGCTTGCACGCGACTCAACCGGAGGGGTCGGTTCCGAACGAACCAGACGTTCATTCCTTTGTACCACAATCGAAAGAAGGCTCAGGGCTGCAAGACGACTCGTTGGATGAAGCGGCAGAGAAGAAAGAAGATTGCGAGGATTTTCCGGTTCCAACGTTAGTTCTTCTGCTTCCTCTTGCGAAAGAGGCAGCGGTAGCCTACAAGGTCCAATATTTTCAATGCCCAAACGTTCCAACAACAACGACCAAGGCACGCCCACGGCTTGCAGAACCAAAAGCCTTGGAAGAGCCCCACAACGACGCCTACGAAGCCAAATTCGCTGGTGTTCATCCCTTTCAATGCGGGCCCAAGCACCACGTTCGGGTACCAAATCCGCATAATAGATATCCTTTCCTTCCGAATCGGGACGAACCCCACAATACAAACCGGGGCCTCGAACGAGTTGGGATACAATCACACGCGGCGTACCATTCACCAAGAAATGGCCTTGTCGCGTCAAAAGGGGAAGGGTGCCAATGGGGACCCATTCAAAACGAAGATGGCCCGTGGTACGGTCGCGAACGGCGGCGGGAAGAACCCTGCGCGCCGTATAGGTCCTCCCCAGACGAAGACATTCTTGATAGCTATGAACCGGGGGCTCCCTGCGATAACACTCGGGATACAAGACGAGTTCCAAATCTTCTCGGGCTTGAATCACATTGCGTCGTTGCCTTTCGGTTACCAACCCTTCCTGAAGAAAACGAAAAAAGCTTGCGCGTTGAATTTCCAAGAGATTGGGAATTCGAATCGCAGGAGCGGTAAGAGAAACCATATATAAAAAAAGAAACAATGTCTGGGCCTGTACTTGACCTGGCAAGCAGTTCCAGATAGAATCTTTGAAGACTCGGCTCGGTCTCTTCGCTTTTATCCCCGGATTTTTGTCCCCCTCCAAAGGGAAAAAGACCCGAAAGAAAAAACCAAAGAAGAACGAAACCAAGAAGCCCTCCAAGCCCCGAAAAAGGTGCCATGGAACGGGCGGCATCGCCAAGTGGTAAGGCTTTGGATTGCAAATCCTTCACCCCCAGTTCGAATCTGGGTGCCGCCTAAAAACGAAAAAAGACGAAAGGCTTAGCGTCGTCTTTTCGGGAAACTTATAAGAAGATATTTCAAAAGCTCATAGATGGCGAATCTCAACAAATAGCTGGGCTGCTCCCAAAGGGCCTGACCCGGTACTTTTGCGAAATCTCCAGAGCTATGAGCTGGAATATAGGGTAGCAACCTTCGTAGACCTCTGTCAAGAGAGTCCCTGAGGATTTCACATCCCGAACCACCAGGTCAATCAGACCATAGTCGCGTGCTTGGTTAGCATTCCTAAATTCATCACGGTCCAAATCCGCCGCAATGCGGGTCAAAGGTTGCGTGGTAAAATCGGCGTACAAACGACCAATGGCACGACGAAGACGTACTACCTCTTCGGCTTCAGCAAACACCTCCGTTGCTTGGCCTTTGCTACCACCTTCGGGTTGGTGGATCCTAAAACGAGCATGCGGAAGAGCCAAACGCTTGCCACGGGCGCCTCCGGCTACCACAAAGGAAGCCCTCGAAGCCGCCGTACCTACGTTGATCGTGTTTACGTCCGCACGGACATATTGCCTGGTATCTACCAGGGAAAGACCACAAGCTACGGAACCACCGGGAGAGTTGACGTACAAGTAGATGTCTTTTCCAGCATCTTCGGCACTTAGATACAACAGGAGACCTACGAGCTGGTTCGTCCTTTCATCATCGATATCTTGCGTTAGAAACAACACACGTTCGCGCGAAAGGCGGTTATAAATGTCGACCCACTGGGCTTGCGATTCACCAGGAAGACGATAGGGGACTTTTGGAACACCAATAGGCATAAAAAGAGAGAGAAAAAAGAAACCCAAGAAACCCCCTTCTCTTTGAAAAAGAGAAGAAGGGTTTCCCTCTCAGGAGTCTAGAAAAGACCTAGGGTTAGAGAGATGTCGATTGGAAGAGTTGCACCAATACCTAGCCAAATTGCTACTACGGTACCTAGAAGGAACACGGTCCTAGCGATTGGACGACGGAATGGGTTTTGGAATTTGTTGATGCTCTCAATGAATGGAACGGTCAACAGACCCGCTGGAACCGCAGCCCTTAGAAGTACACCCAGAAGTTTGTTCGGAACGGTACGTAGAAGCTGGAAAGTTGGGAAGAAGTACCACTCTGGAAGAATTTCAAGAGGGGTTGCAAATGGGTTTGCTGGTTCACCGTTTGCTGCTGGATCTAGGATTGCTAGACCAATCAGACACGCAAAAGTACCAAGGATTACTACTGGGAAGATGTACAGAAGGTCGTTTGGCCAAGCTGGCTCGCCGTAGTAGTTGTGGCCCCTACCTTTTGCTAGTTTTGCACGTAGAATTGGATCGGAAAGATCCGGTTTTTTGATAACTGCCATAGGAAAAAGAACGAATAAACGTAGAAAGAGGAAAAAAAGGACCGACGTTTTATAGAGGTCCAGAGATACCTTGCTTACGAATCCTTAGGAAGTGCCTTAGCCTAAATACTGCCGTTAGAAGCGGAAGTACAAAGGTGTGAAGAGAGTAGAAACGAGTTAGAGTCGCTTGACCTACACCTGCACCACCACGAAGAAGCTCTACAAGAGCTGGACCTACCAGTGGAATCGCATCCGGTACACCCGTCACGATCTTCACTGCCCAGTAACCTACTTGGTCCCAAGGAAGAGAGTAGCCAGTTACACCGAAAGATACGGTACAAACGGCCCTGATCACACCGGTTACCCAGGTAAGCTCACGAGGACGTTTGAAACCACCCGTTAGGTACACACGGAATACGTGAAGGATCCTCCTAAGAACCCTCCTACTTGCAGACCAACGGTGGATCGAACGAATCAACCAACCGAAGTTCACTTCCGTCCTGATGTATTGTACAGACGCAAAAGCATCTGCCACGCTTGGGCGGTAGTAGAAAGTCCTTGCGAAACCGGTCGCTACTTGTACTAGGAAACAAGTAAAGGTGATACCGCCGATACAGTAAAAAATGTTCACATGAGGTGGAACATATTTGCTGCTGATGTCGTCGGCAATAGCTTGAATTTCCAGACGCTCCTGGAACCAATCGTAAACTTTGCTCATAAAGCGAAAAAGCGAAAAAAGAAAACTTGCGCAGGGGGGCTAAGGAATACAACATCACGGCGGAGCGCCCCTTTTGGGGCCTCCGTCGAAAACAATTAACGAGCTAGGCTCTTCCAGCTCCTGGTAACACCGTCAAGGATTACGGAGGAGTTGTAGATCTCTAGAAGGATCACAAGAAACACTGCAAACAGGCCCCTGAACAACGCCCTAACCGGAGTGGTGCCCCAACCTGGAGCTACCTTACCGTATTCGGAGTTCAGAGGTTTTAGCAGAGAACCTAGACCGGTCACTAGACCGCCTTCTAGGTCTTCTTGCTTTGCACGTGCTGGCGCTTTAGTGGTTGCCATACAAAGTGAAAAACGTAAAAACGAGAGGAACATGAAGAAGCTAATCCTCGTGCTCCTCAAACGGATCCCGTAGCCCTTTGGATGGTGGTCCAAAACCCACGTAAATACAATACGCAGTCACACTCACAAGGAGGGACCACAGGAACAACGCAAAGAAGAACGCGGAGCTCTCCATACAGAAAAAGAAGAAAGGGTTCCGAAAAACCCGTGAGAAAATTACTTGTTCAGGATACGTGGTGGTTCGCGGAAGAAAATCGCGAAGAAGATGATACCAAGCGTACCAACCAGTAGGAACGTGTAAACGAGAGCTTCCATAACAAGGTCGCAAAAAGATCGTCTCGTCCGGAGCGAACTCCCGACGAGAACGGGAAAGGATGAAACAGATTGACGACGAGTGCTTACGTCACCTAGTTTCAGGAACGCACCGAATTCAACTTGATCATCTAGGTCTGGGTCGATACCTGCGAACACGTCACGGAAGATGGTACGAGCACCGTGCCAAATGTGACCGAAGAAGAACAGAAGCGCGAAGGAAAGGTGACCGAAAGTGAACCAACCACGAGGGCTGCTACGGAACACACCGTCCGACTGAAGGGTTGCACGGTCAAATTCGAAAATTTCACCTAGTTGTGCACGACGTGCGTATTTCTTCACGGTTGCTGGGTCGTTGAAGGTTACACCATCAAGTTCACCACCGTAGAAAGTCACAGTCACACCTACTTGCTCAATACTGTACTTCGATTCTGCACGACGGAAAGGAACGTCTGCACGAACCACACCATCCTTGTCTAGAAGGATCACCGGGAAGGTTTCGAAGAAGGTTGGCCTACGACGAACGAAAAGCTCGTTGCCTTCGCGGTCGCGGAACACACCGTGACCTAGCCAGCCTACTGCGATACCGTCACCACTGTTCCTAGCACCAGAACGGAAAAGACCGCCTTTTGCTGGGTTGTTGCCCACATAGTCATAGAACGCTAGCTTCTCAGGGATTTGTGCCCAAGCTTGGGTTAGGCTTGCACCGCCCGCTACGCTTTCTTTCACACGCTTCTCAATTTCCTGTTGGAAGAAGCCTTGGTCCCACTGGTAACGAGTTGGACCGTAAAGTTCGATTGGAGTTGCTGCAGAACCGTACCACCTGGTACCTGCTACCACAAAAGCTGCCCAGAAAACAGCCGCGATGGAGCTAGAAAGAACGGTTTCAATGTTACCCCTACGCAGTGCGTTATAAAGGCGTTGCGGAGGACGAACACAAAGGTGGAAAAGACCTGCCAGGATACCCAGAATACCCGCTGCGATGTGGTGCGCTGGAATACCACCTGGGTTGTATGGGTCAAAACCATCGGCACCCCAAGATGGAGCCACTGGCTGAACACTACCGGTAATACCGTATGGATCGGACACCCAAATACCAGGGCCAAAAAGACCGGTTACGTGGAAAGCACCGAAACCAAAACAAAGAACACCAGAAAGGAACAGGTGGATACCGAAGATTTTCGGAAGGTCCAGAGCTGGGTTGCCGGTACGAGGGTCACGGAAAAGGTCAAGGTCCCAGTAAACCCAGTGCCAAATAGAAGCAAGGATTAGAAGACCGGAAAGAACGATGTGAGACGCTGCTACACCTTCGTAACTCCAGATACCAGGATTGCTTGCGGTTTCGCCGCTGATGGTCCAAGCACCCCAAGATTGGGTTACGCCCAGACGAGTCCTGAAAGGAAGAACGAACCTACCTTGACGCCACCTTGGGTTTAGAACCGGGTCGGATGGATCAAATACTGCAAGTTCGTAAAAAGCCCTAGAGCCAGCCCAGCCAGCTACAAGAGCGGTATGCCTAAGGTGAACCGAGATTAGGCGGCCCGGGTCGTTCAACACAACGGTGTGAACGCGATACCAAGGAAGACCCATAGTAAAAAGGGAACTGTGTTCGTTGTTTCCAAGAAAAGGAAAAAAGGTTTTCGTAAGAAAAGCCTTGATGAAGACAGTATAACTCTTCGTTTCCTTTCATTTTTTCTTTTCGTTAAAACATAAAAAGGTTTCCTACTATACATTTTCTAGGGGGTCCTTCCCGGGGGAAAGGACCCCAAGGGAAAGGAATGAGGTATTACTTGATGGATACTTTACCACCTGCTTCCTCAAGTTCTTTCTTCGCAGCTTCAGCTTCTTCTTTCGAAACACCTTCTTTCACGGCTTTCGGAAGAGAGGCAGAGAAATCTTTTGCTTCTTTCAGACCTAGGTTGGTCAGGCTACGGATCACTTTCAGAGCCGCTACACGCTTGTCATCTGCTACCGCCTCAAGGATCACGTCGAAGGTCGTTTTTACTTCGGCTGCGGGAGCGGCACCACCCGCGGCACCTGGAGCAACCCTTACCCTACCACCACCGGCAGGAGCACTTGCATCCACACCGAAGGTTTCTTCGATTTGGGAAACAAGCTCAGCGGCTTCAAGAAGGGTTAGGGATTTCAGTTTTTCTAGAATTTCGTTAGTTACTGCGGACATAGGAAGAAAAGGAAAAAAACGGAACTTGGGTCTTCGAAAAGACCCGGAGAGACGAGTTCAAAAAAAAGGCAACGAAACGATGAGCGTTTCGAGAATTGAGGCGCTTTACGAGCTTTCTTCAAACCGTATTTACGACGCTCTTTTTCACGAGCATCGCGGGTCAAAAGAGCATTCGTACGAAGCGTGGTACGGTGATCAGGATTCACCACCGTCAGAGCACGCGCGATTCCAAGTTGAATCGCTTCGGCTTGACCGGTAAGGCCACCTCCTGCCACACGAACTTCCACATCGAAAGCTGCCGTATCTACCGCACGAAGCGGGGCTTGCACAGCAAGAAGCAAAGCAGGGCTCGCAGAAAGATAATCTTCTGCCACCAAACCGTTGATACGGATGGCACCGCTACCCGCTACGAGGCGAATCTGGGCTACCGCCGTTTTACGGCGTCCAGTCGCATTTGCTAGTGGGATCGACATAAGAAAAGGAGAAATAAGACTGAGAAACTCAAAGCGTCAAGCCAAAACGGCGAACCGAAAGAGCGGCTTCCTCGCGAAGTGGCGGCGAGAGGGTTTGTTGAAGCAACGCATTGACCAGCTGGCCGAGCGTAGAAATTCCTTGCTGGCGCAGCTGTTGATACGAAGAAAACGAGAGATCCAAATTTCCAAGATCCAAGCCAAGAGGTTCGGCCCTGGCGCGATAACCACGAAGAGCCAACTCCCCCAACCCCGCGGTCCCCCCTTTCGAACCCCCCAGTTTCGGGGCCGTTCGAAGACGAGACAACGTTTTGGAAAAACGGGTCGTTCCTGGCTGTTCCACGAACGTCACGCCGACAATTCCAAGGAACAACCGAACAAGACGTTCAGAAGCTTGGCGAAGCGCTTGTTGGGGCGCCAAAGTCCCGTCGGTCAGAATCTCAAAAACAACAATCTCACCCCCTTGTTCCAAAGGACCGGCATCTTCAATACGGAAGCCTACACGGCGAACCGGACCCAGACGACCAGGAACTTTGAGACTGGTAGGCGACAAAGAAGCTTCCGAAGGACGATCTTGAGACGAACCTAGCAAGGCACGCCCCCGGAGAATCGCCCCCGGAGCCAAATGAGCCAGGATTTGTTCGGGTTGAATACACTTCCTACCGGCAGGAAGACGCAAGTCTGCTGCCCGTAGAACGCCTGGCCCTCGGACTTCAAAAGAAGCCCTCCTGGTGCCTTTTCCAGTCCTGGAAGGACCAGAAATCGCTACTTCACGGAAAGCCAACAACAAATCCAACACAGGTTCGTGGATCCCCGAAAGACGCGAATATTCGTGCGCGGCCCCTTCGAGTTCGACAGCTTGAATCTCCACATAAGGAAGATCGGAAAGCCTCGAACGACGAAGAGCCGTAGCCCTGGTGGTAGCCAGACCCGAAGGGAAAGGCCCCAAATGCAAACGCGAATACCACGCACCCGTTTCTTCGATCCGCGAATCGACACAGTGAAGAAAGATACGACGCATGAGGAATAGGAACAAACAAAGTTCCACTTTGCCATCTCAACGTTTCTTTTTCGCGTCTCAAAGCTGACAAAAAGTGACTTTGAACCTGCGGGAGGGACAGTTGTCTTGCAAAGTGGATAAGACGCGACGACGTTTTGGAGGTCGACAGCCGTTGTGAGGCAGCGAAGTAATGTCACGGATCAGGGTCACACGAAGACCCGAATCGTGAACGCCACGAATCGCGGTTTCACGACCAGGGCCCGGGCCCCATACGTAGACGCGAGCTTCACGCCTACCTTGTTCCAGACATTTTTTCGCCGCCGCTTCTGCCGCGGTCTTGGCAGCAAACGGAGTACTTTTACGAGCTCCGCGGAAGCCACAAGCGCCCGCAGAACTCCATGCGACTACACCGCCTTGCGGGGTGCTCACCGTCACAATGGTATTGTTGTAAGTTGCCTGGATGTGAACGACACCCTTTGGCACCTTACGCTTGATTTTTTTCGTTGCCGTAGAATTGGCAGTAGGTTTAGCCATAAGGATCGGAAAAATCGGTAAGAACCACGTTAGCCTTGGCGCTGCTTGTGTTTAGGATTGGAGCAGATCACCCTGATCTTACCTCGACGTCGAATCAGGCGACACTTGTCGCAAATTTTTTTGACGGAGGAGCGGACTTTCATAACAAAAAAAGGAAAAACAGAGGGCTACCAAATCGAACAAACCAATTCGCCTCCTAGACGACGGGCGCGAGCTTCACGATCCGTCACCAACCCTTGGGGGGTCGAAAGGATCACAAGGCCCAAACCTCCTAGGATTTGAGGGATTTCTTTGTGGTTTGCGTAGACACGAAGGCCTGGACGGCTAATGCGTTTCAGGTTCGTCAAAACAGGGATCCGGTCGGTGCCGCGATATTTCAAACGCAGTTCCCTCGAATCGGTAGTAGACTCTACCGTTTCGACAAAACCTTCGCGAACCAGGATCGAGGCAATCGCCGCCGTGGCACGCGTTTTGGGCACCGCAACCGTTGGGGTTTTCACACGAATCGCATTACGGATTCGCGTCAGCCTATCGCTGATAGTATCGTTCGTCATAATGTTTCGAGAAGAAGGAAGAGACTAACGAGCGCGGAAAGGCCTGCCCAGAGATTTCAGAAGAGCATAGCCTTCTTCGTCCGTCCGGCAGCTAGTAATGATCGAGATATCCCTACCGCGAAGTTGGTCAATCTGATCGTAATTGATTTCCGGGAACCTGAGTTGTTCTTCAACACCCAGAGTGTAATTCCCATGGCCGTCAAAGCTTTTCGGGTTTACCCCTTGGAAATCGCGAATCCGAGGAAGCGCCAAGTTCCTCAAACGATCAAGAAACGCATACCTACGTTCTCCACGAAGCGTGACAGTCAGGCCCACAGGCCTATTTTCACGGATCTTAAAACCGGCAATAGCTTTTCGAGCGCGCGTCACAACCCCACGTTGGGTTGCAATCACACTTAGCTCCGCCAGGGAGGCTTCTAGAAGTTTGGCGTTTTGAGACGCATCTCCTAGACCGCGGTTAATGACAATTTTCTCGACGCGAGGGACTTGATGCTGGTTTTTGTACTCGAACTGCTGTCGCAGTTGCGGTACCACCTTCTCCCGGTAGAAACTGTTTAGTCGCTGAGTCATAGAGGAAAAGAAGATGGTGGGGATGAAAGAACTTCGGGAGCCAGCGAAACAATTTTCGCAAAGTTTTTCTCTCGAAGTTCACGAGCAACGGGTCCAAAGACACGGCTTCCCCGAGGGTTGCCTTCTTTGTTAATAATCACGGCTGCGTTTTCATCGAAACGGATGCGGCTACCATTGGCACGTTGAACGTCACGACGAGTACGTACGACCACCGCACGTACTACCTCCGAACGCTTCACGGGCCTGTTTGGCAAGGCATCTTTAACCACCGCGATGATAGTGTCGCCGATTTGTGCACGGCTACCACCCAACACACGGATGCACCTTAGCTCGCGTGCGCCGGTATTATCGGCAACCTGCAGATAACTTTGAGGTTGAATCATGGGAGGATCAAGAGGAGAAGAAAAGAAACAACCTTTCAGACGAACGCTGAACGGTTGACGAAAGTGGTTTTCCTAGGCCTCTTCGAAGAAGCAATACGCCTAGCTTCGCGAGCACTTTCTTCGGAAATCCCACTCAATTCAAAGACAATGGTTCCAGGGCGCACCACCGCGACCCAGAATTCGGGAGTACCTTTACCGGAACCCCTACGAGTCTCGGCTGGACGCCTGGTTACAGCTTTATCGGGGAACACACGGATCCAAAGCTTACCGCCTCGACGTACATAACGGGTAAGGACGCGACGGCTTGCTTCTAGTTGACGTGCCGTAACCCAGCTTGGTTCGGTCGCTTGGAGACCAAAGTCACCAAACGTTACCGTGTTTCCGGTCAAAGCACGACCTTTCCTACGACCACGGTGTGGTTTTCGATATTTGGTTCGTTTTGGGCTTAGCATAAAGAATCAAAGGCGAAGGATAAGCGGTTGGTCGGACGACGAGAAGGGCGACGCGCTTTACGAGCGGCCACAACTTTCGTTCCTGGAGCAGGGCGGAAAATCCACACCTTCACACCCAAGAGACCAAAAATGGTACGCGCCGTTTTGCAGGTGTAATCTAGATCCGCCGAAAGCGTATGAAGCGGCACACGACCTTGGCGTACCCATTCTTTACGAGCAATTTCAGCACCATTTAGACGACCCGACACTTGAAGACGAATACCACGAACACCCGCTTGTTGTGCACGTTCCCTTGCGAGACGCAGGGCACGACGGAACGGAGTTCGTTTTTCCAGTTCACTCACTACAAACTCCGCGACATAAGACGCATCGGCTTGGTAGTTCGTACATGGGCGTACAAAGACTTGAACCTCTGGGTTGAGCGCCCTTTGGTGTTCCGTACGACCCGGTTGGAAGAAAGACGGACCGTGCAGTTCCAGATATTGGGAACGAACACGGTTACATTCGCGTTGAAGTTCTTGACGAAGACGCTCGAGAGCGCTTCCGTCAGCACCTACCAACGGGCGAATTTGAGCCGCGGAAATGCGAAGACGGACAGTGTTGCCACGTCGTTCGATCAAAACCTCGGAAATACTACAAGGACGACGCGTGCGCAGCACGTAGTCACGAAGGCGTTGGTCTTCTAGAACCAAATACGCATATTGCTCCGGTGGTGCATACCAACGAGCACGGTGACGTTGCGTGATGCCAAGGCGAAGGCCCAACGGGTTAGCTTTTTGTCCCATAGTCTTCTTAACGCTTAGTTTTCTTGTCGGCTTTGGTATGACCGCGGAAAGTACGAGTTGGGGCGAACTCGCCAAGTTTATGACCGACCCTTTGGTCGGTAATAAATACAGGAATATGTTCACGACCATTATGAACGGCAATGGTATGGCCGATCCTAATCGGAACAATCGTAGACGCGCGGGACCAAGTGGTCACCACACGTTTTTCCCCATCAGTATTCAGGCGTTCGATCTTGCGAAGCAAATGATCGGCAACGAACGGTCCTTTTTTCAGAGAGCGTGCCATGAAAACGAATTCAATGAATTAATGAGGAGCGACGACGAAGAATGTACGGATTGCTGTATTTCTTCGGACGACGGGTTTTCACTCCGAGAGCAGGTTTACCCCACGGAGAAACAGGACGCGCACGACCAATCGGAGTACGGCCTTCACCACCACCATGTGGGTGATCCACAGGGTTCCTTACACTACCACGAACATGTGGACGACGGCCGGCCCAACGAGTGCGACCTGCTTTGCCGTAGTTTTGGTTCGTGAAGTCCAAGTTACCTACTTGGCCAATGGTCGCCCAACAAGATTGGGGAACCAGGCGAACTTCGCCCGAAGGAAGACGAAGGGTTGCGTAGCCGTTTTCACGAGCTACCAATTGTGCCCTCGCACCAGCCGCGCGTGCCAATTGGCCGCCGGTACCAGGACGAAGTTCCACATTATGAACGGAAGTTCCCAGCGGAATGTTCCAAAGTGGAAGCGCATTCCCTAGCTCGATCGGAACACGGAAGCCAGAAAGAACTTCCGCTCCAGGGCGTAGGCCTTTCGGAGCCAGAATATAACGTTTCTCGCCATCTTGATAATGAAGCAGCGCTAGATGCGCGTTGCGGTTCGGGTCGTATTGAATCGACACCACTTGCGCAGGAATGCCAAGCTTATCACGAAGGAAATCGACGGCGCGGTAAAGACGTTTATGTCCACCACCACGGTGACGCGTCGTGATCACACCACGGTTGTTGCGACCACGAGCACGATGGGAAGAGTATACGAGACTCTTTTCCGGCTGCACATGCGGCGTCAGTTCGTCGTAAGACGCAATTACGGCATGGCGAGTTCCGGGAGTAAAAGGGCGATAGGAACGTAGACCCATACTTAGAAACAAAAGGAAAACGGAGGTGTCAACGGTCGGTCAATCTCCCCGGACGGAATCCGTCTTATTTTGGCAAGAATTGAATTTTTTGGTCCTTTGGAAGGGTTACGATCGCACGTTTGAAACGTGGTTTCTCACCGATAAATGCGCCAAGACGGCGATGTTGACGCGGTGGACGATGCGTATTGACTGCCAGTACCTGAACACCAAACAACGACTGAACCAGTTCACGGATTTGAGGTTTCGTCAAACGAGGGTCCACATCAAACCTGTATTGGTTGTGAGTCTCAATCAGGCGCACCGATTTTTCGGTTAGAACAGGATGCTTGATGAGATCAATCATACGGAGGAAATTGAAGAAATCTCTCTGCAAAAGACAGAGAAAAGAAGCAAGGCCGTTTCCGGCGGGTACATCGCTACATTAGCCTTCTCTAAAATGATGATAAAGGAATGTTTTGGTCTTAACGGTTCATAAGTCGGTCCCTTCTTCCCTTGCGAGAAGAGGGACCAAGCCAAGGTGATTCGATCAATTGATAATAGGTAGCCGTAGTGGTGGGCGACAAACGATTCAGATGACGGAAGACCCAGTATTTAAAAACCGTGTCAATCCTTACCGGTACCGTAGCAATGGCCAGTTTAATCACTTGCTCATTTTCTTCGAGACCAATCCGACGCCTGGCAGCCCGCAAACCTACGTCCCATCCATTTTTCGAATGGTAGCCCACAACAAGCTCGGCCGAATAATACAACCAAAAGCATTTCAGAGGATCATCCAAGGCGAAGAAGAGTTCGGTCAGAACCCCGCGAAGAATGATAATCTCGTACCGCAAACGGAACAAAGCAATCACGACGCCCACAAGCAACGTGACATCTCCGGCCAAGGTAACCAGAGAAGCGATGGATTCGTCGTTATAACGTTCCAAGACTTCCCTCCTTCGTTGATGAAGAATGGCTTCTTGTTGGCCAGGGATTTGAAGTTCCCGAGCTCGATCACCAATGAAAACTTCGGCATTCGGAAGATGGCTCAGCCTTTCTTCAAAATACAAAGCTTCTTCAAAGCCACGAAGCTCATGAAGGGCCAACCGTTGTTGGGCTTCACTTAGAAACGCTCCCGAATGATAGGTGTTCCAAGCGTAGCGAACCAAGGGTTGAAAACACCACCGTTTCCCGATTTCACTGGCCAAGATCGGCGCCGCCCTCAATCCCAAGGCCGCCCGCGCGGAAGCCAAGAATTGATAACGTCCCAAGCGATATCGTTCCACCGCAGCATCTTCGTAGGCTGGACTCAAACCTTGGACAAAGCGAAGGATGGTTTTGGGAATGCTCGACGGCCTAGCACCCAAAGGCTCATAGCCAGGAAGAAGCAAGTTCGAACCACCACCGAGCAAGGACGAGCCGCTCCTTTGCGAAAACGATCGTTCCCTGGCATTTCGTTTGGTTCGTTGGGCCAAATCGGCAAGGGGAACGTCTTCTTCATACGGACGAATCCGCAATTGAAGTCCAAACGCCTCCACCTGTTCTTCCGCTTCGGTCAAAAGCGCCAGCAATTCGACACTCGCCGCCCTATTTTCGGAAGGCCGCACCCCAAGCCCAATCAAGAACTTTTCCCTGGTGAATCCAAGGCGCGCATCCCACCGGGCCAAGCGACTCGAAATCCAGAGTTCAAACCAACGACTGGCCAAAAGGTCCGTGAAAGGACGATAGAGCGGGGCTTCGACTTGATCTTGTTGATAGCGGCGAGCCGAAGTTTCAAGCGCATCCAAGGAACGCAAAATGCGTTCCAAATTCCGGTAGGCACGTCCCACCGGATCCCACACTGGCCTGGTAGTACGCGTCTCCGTCGACGAGGTGGACGACGAAAGACGAGAGCCTGGAAAGCCTACAAAACGAGGATATTTCCCCGAAGAAGAGGGACGGCGTGGCGTAACCATGGAGCAAGAGAGCCAAAAGAATGACGAGAGACCTTCAAGCCCGACTTGAAGAAAACGAGCCAAATCAGCCGCTTGACGCTCTAGTTCTTCCAAGGTCCTGGGTTGACCAATACGCGTCAAAAGCAGATCTCGATTGCCCTTCAGACGAAGATAAATCGCTCGCTGCGGGTTTAGCCCTTCTTGAAGCTCCACGCGAACCGCGTCGACTTCGGAAAGCGGGTACACCAGTTCAATCCGACGGTTGCGTCCTGGGTAACCCCAACGGAAAATTCGCACGCGCCCCTGTTCACGATCGAACTCATTAAACCCTCCCCCCACCGACCAAGCAATGCACGACCACAGATACACGGCCAACGTCAACGCGACCGCCCCGTAGAAACACCTAACGAGGCCTTGAGGGAAAAATTGAATGGCTTGATAGTCTACAAAGGGAAGAAGGTTGGTTTGAAGACGACTGGAAAGACCGGTCGCCAAGAAACCAATTCCTCCCAAGGTAAGAAGCACCGCCCAAACATAATTGCTAATACGTCGGGATCCCACCACGAGATCCCGGCGAATCCTTGGAGAAGATGGACTCATACAGGAGATAACTCAGGTTGAGTGTCAAAACGTTCTTTCAGACGGGTCGCTTTACCGACACGATCACGAAGATAGTAAAGTTTTGCACGACGAACTTCCGCACGACGAACGACTTCAATGCGTTGTACCGCCGGAGAATGGAGAAGAAACACACGTTCCCTACCGATACCTTGAAACACACGACGGACCGTAATGGTGGAATTCAAGCCCGCACGATGTTGTGCGATCAGAGTACCTTGGTAGGTTTGTACACGCTGTTTGTTTCCTTCTTGGATCAACACGCCAATCGCGACGGTGTCTCCAATCGAAAAACTTGGAAGATCCTTACGCCTTTGCGCAGTCTCCAAAGTGTGAACAATGTTGGAAAGGTTCATAGGAAAAAGAAAGAGAAACGACCTGCCCCCGAGAAAGGGGGTTCGAGCTCAAGGCCCTCCCCTTTGCTTTCCCGAGAAAAAAGGTGATTGAAGGATGCTGGATACTACACCTGCACCTACGGTACGGCCACCTTCACGAATCGCGAAGCGCCTACCTTTTTCGATAGCGATTGGTTGGATAAGTTCCACAATCCTACGAATACGGTCACCCGGCCTTACCCTTTCTGCTTTGCTACCATCGTCCGCGGTAAAGGTTTCTACTTTACCGGTTACGTCGGTCGTACGCACATAGAATTGTGGACGGTACCCCGTAAAGAATGGGGTGTGACGACCACCTTCTTCTTTGGTCAGTACGTAAACTTGAGATTCAAATTTCGTGTGAGGGGTAATGCTACCTGGTTTTGCTAGCACCCTACCACGTTGAATATCGTTCTTTTGAAGACCACGCAGAAGAATACCTACGTTGTCACCTGCCACGCTTTCCTCTAGAGTCTTTTGGAACCTTTCCAGACCGGTCACGATACTGTTCTTGGTTTCACGAATCAGACCCACAAGTTCTACGTTGTCACCTACTTTTACCAGACCACGCTCTACACGGCCCGTCGCTACGGTACCACGGCCGGTGATACTGAACACGTCTTCTACCGCCCTTAGGAACGGTTTGTCGGTTTCACGTTGCGGGGTTGGGATGTAAGTGTCTACCGCGTCCCTTAGTTGGTAGATTTTGTCTACCCACTTGTCTTTACCGCGGGTAATGCTTGGGTTTGCAATCACAGCTTCCAGCGCAAGAAGAGCGGAACCTGGAACCACCGGGATTTCATCGCCTGGGTATTCGTATTTGCTTAGAGTTTCACGTACCTCTAGTTCTACAAGTTCTAGAAGTTCGGGGTCGTCTACCCTGTCTTCCTTGTTCAGGAATACCACTACGTTAGGAACACCTACTTGTTTTGCAAGAAGAATGTGCTCCTTGGTTTGAGGCCTAGGGCCATCTGCACCAGAAACTACTAGAATCGCACCGTCCCTTTGCGCAGCACCGGTGATCCTGTTTTTCACGTAGTCCGCGTGGCCGGGACAATCTACGTGTGCGTAGTGACGTTTTTCGGTTTCGTACTCTACGTGCGCCGTGTTAATGGTAATACCACGTGCTTTTTCTTCCGGAGAAGAGTCGATCTCATCATATTTTTTACCTACCGCACCACCACAAGCCGCAAGGGTCCTGGTGATTGCCGCCGTTAGAGTGGTTTTACCGTGGTCTACGTGACCAATGGTACCAATGTTTACGTGTGGCTTTTTACGTTCAAACTTACCACGTGCCATAGTATTTTTAGAGAAAAAAAGAAAAAGGAAAAAAGAAGCTCCTAGAAAGGGCTAAAGAGATTTTAGCCTCTTCCTAGACAGGCATCAAGCAAGACCTAAGAAGCGATACTTCGCAAACGCTTTGTTCGCTTCTGCCCTGCGGTGAACTTCATCACGCTTGCGCACAGCACCGCCGGCACCTCGCGCAGCATCCAGAATTTCCGCACGAAGACGGGTAGACCTATCACGACCCGGACGAGTGCGAGAAGCCTCCCTCAGCCATTGCAGCGCCCTGGCCGTGCCACGACGAGGACCTACTTCCACAGGGACTTGATAAGTAGCACCACCGACACGACGAGCTTTGAGTTGTACGGAAGGGGTCACCCTTCGTACCGCATGCTCGAGCAAGAGAAGGGGTTTTTGGCCACTTTGTTGTTCCGTCTCTTGAAGAGCACGGTAAAGAATGCGGTAGGCAACAGATTTTTTGCCATCCCGCCTAAGACGGTTAACCCTCCTATGAACCAAACGGCTTTGGTAAATGGGATCTGGGGTCAGGTTACGTTTTTTCGCAGTACGACGACGAGACATAAGAAAAAGAAATGAAAGGAACGGGCTAACTTTTTAGGACGTTTTACACCGTACTTCGAACGGCTTTGGTTACGGTCTTTCACGCCCGCCGCATCGAGGGTACCACGAACAATGTGATAACGAACACCTGGAAGGTCTTTCACACGACCGCCACGTACAAGCACTACAGAGTGCTCTTGTAGGTTATGACCTTCGCCCGGGATGTAGGCCGTAATTTCAAAACCAGTGGTAAGACGAACACGCGCCACTTTACGAAGAGCCGAGTTCGGTTTTTTCGGGGTCGTCGTGTACACACGAGTGCATACACCACGGCGCTGCGGACAGGACACCAGAGCTGGGGATTTCGTTTTCTTCCCAAGTTGTTTTCGTGCCGAGCGAATAAGCTGTTGAATCGTAGGCATAACAAGAATCAATAAAAAAAGTTCATCAAAGGAACAAAAGGTCTTCTCTTTGCATCAAAAAACCCGCTCTCTCCAAGAAAGAACGGGCGTGGAGACGATCACCCCTTACAGAACATCTGGGAAGAAACGGTTTACCTCGATCAGAAGGCTAGCAACGAAACTTACGCTCACCAGGGTCAGTACCGGAGCGGTCGAAAGGTAGGTAATGAAGTCTTTCATAAGAAGAGAGTGGCGGGAAAAAAACGCCTTAAGACAGCTTAACTGTTCCTTTTCGCTCATGGGAGAGGTCCCTACAAAAGGTCCCTCTTGCAAAAGGCGTTCCAAGGAACTAAACTTCTATCTTAGCGATTGCGTCGGGATGTAGCGCAGTTTGGTAGCGCTCTTGATTTGGGATCAAGAGGTCGCAGGTTCGAATCCTGTCATCCCGATCTTCAAAACACCCTTAGTTCAGTTGGTAGAACGCAGGTTTCCAAAACCTGATGCCGTGGGTTCAAGTCCTACAGGGTGTGAATAGAACTCTCTACCCCCTTCGCAAAGGGGGTTTGTTTTTGTGATGCCTTGGAGAATGATTCCGTCAGCCATACGAATGGAAGCCTTCCTGCCACGCGTGCTTGACGAATGGCGCGGGACCTCGCACGGTGCTGTTTGGCCGTCAGCCCATTCACACGACGGGGAAGAATCTTCCCAGTAATACCAATGTAACGACGTAGCAAAGCTACGTTTTTGTAATCAATGGTGTACGGAAGGGTCGTCGGCAGGGTGGCTGCTTTCGACGGGGTCAGGCGTTCACGGCGCTTCGGTTGACCTTTGAACGCCGGAGAAGTATTTTTTTGGGTCATAAAGAGAGAGAACGGAAGGAAGAGGGACCAAAGGAAGCTCTCCTTCTCCAGAAACTAATCGTTTTTCGATTTGTTGAACAATCGCAGTGAAGGTCCTTGGATCCAGGGCTGCAATTTGAGAAAGAGTTTTACGGTTCAGAAGACAGCGTGCGGTCTTTAGAGCATGCCTAAAGGTGCTGTAGCTCCTACCTTGTTCACGTGCCGCGGCATTGAGACGTACGATCCAAAGACGACGGTACTGGCGTTGGCGTTCGTTACGACTACGATAAGCATAACGCAGAGCTTTCCTCGCGTGTTGCTGGGCACTACGGAAGAGACGCGAGTTCGAACCGCGTGCTCCCGAAGTCAGATTAAGAATTTTTTTGCGTCGTTGCCGAGCAACGGCACCACGTTTTACACGAGTCATAGCTAGGGAGAATAAAGCTATCTCTTCGCGAAGAAGAGAAAAAAGGAACAGCCAATCTTCGAAAACAAAGGAACAAAGATGAGCACCCGGTAGGGTAGCGCTCTCCAGGGCGGTTTGCAACCGAAGCCCAAATCTTTGTAGTCTTTCTCTTGACAGGAGGTGGTTGCCCGCGTAACATATACCTACAAACAAAGGCCCCCATCGTCTAGAGGCCTAGGACACCTCCCTTTCACGGAGGAGACAGGGATTCGAATTCCCTTGGGGGTAAAATATCTTTTGGGAAAGGGAGCGGGGGGCGCCGTTGCTCCGGGCCGGACGTCTATGCTACACTATGGGTACAAACCTCTCCCACCCCGAAATGGTTTGTTTCTTCTTTTTTCATTTTTACGTTTCTATGGCAAAAAAGGGAAGGATCGAGCGTGAGCACAAACGTCTCCGCCTCGTACAAAAATTCCTCACCAAACGAAAAGAGCTTCGTGCCGCTTTTGCAGCGGCCGACTCTCTTGCCGAACGTCTGAACCTACAACGCGAACTTCAAAACCTTCCGCGTAATAGTTCTCCTGTTCGTCTTCGCAACCGTTGTCGTATCTCGGGTCGTTCCCGTGGTTACAATCGTGACTTTGGTCTTTCTCGTCATTTCCTTCGTGAATTGGCAAACCAAGGTGTGCTTCCTGGTGTGATCAAATCGAGTTGGTTAAGCGTGGCTTCCCATTGTCCAAAACAAGTGGGGGGCAGCTTAAGACGTTTTCTTTTGTAAATTTCGAGTAAAGACAAGGCTTGGGCTCGAAGGGACTTGAACCCTCATGCGTCGCCGCAGCGGATTTTGAATCCGCCGTGTCTACCGTTTCACCACAAGCCCTTGGTTTCTTTTTTGATTAGACCCGACCGGACTCGAACCGATGACCTATTGCTTGTAAGGCAATCACTCTACCAACTGAGTTACGGGTCTTGAAAGATACAAGTATGATACCGGGCTTTTCCGGAGGAAACAAGAGGAAAGTCTGGAGACGGACTTGAACCGACGACCTTTTCCTTACAAGGGAACTGCTCTTCCAGCTGAGCTATCGAGACAGCGTTTTGGACGGGGCTAGTGTTTCGTTTTTTTTGTGAGTTAGAATGGTTCCTGCTCGGCAGCTTATCTATCCCCGTGCATTCTTTTCCATGCTAACGCTTAAAATTTTCGTTTACACCGTTGTAAGCTTCTTCGTGTCTCTGTTCATTTTCGGTTTCCTAAGCAACGACCCAGGTCGTAACCCAGGCCGTACGGACCTAGACTAAGAACGTTTCGGTTTTTGACGAAACTTCGTCTCCTGGTTCTTCGGAACCAGGGGATCGAACCTGGAGGGAATTGAACCCCCGACCAACGGCTCCGGAAGCCGAGACTCTATCCACTGAGCTACAGATTCAGGGGCGAACCGGGCAAGCCCCGAATAGAAGTATCCTAGGAACCAAAGGTCCTTCGTCCCGTGGTTTGCAACCAGTTTTGGGCTTCAATGTAGTTGGTAGGGGCCAAGCGTACCGCCTCGCGCCAATATTCCGCGGCTTTGGAAAAAAGGAGACGCGCAATTTCCAATTGACCGGCTTCCAACGCTTGTTCCCCGCGATAATGATAAATCACTCCAATGTTGTTCAAAGCTTGGGGCCTGGAAGGATTTCGTTGCAGAGCGGCGAAGTAATACTCCAAAGCACGACCATGTTGTCCATTGGCGGTATGAATCAACCCAATGTTGTAAAGGATATAGCTTCGATCGTAAGGATCAAATTCCAAGCGAAGCGCTTCGTAGTAGTTTTGAAGCGCCTCGGCATACTCACCTTCCGATTGGGCCGCAAGACCATCTCGATAATAGGCAAACGCTTCTTTGGCACTGCGAGGCGTTGGCCTCACCTTCAAAAGGATATCTGCCAAAATCGTAAACGTTTTGTCAATAAAGTTGTCGTTTCGTTGCGAACGTGGCATAAAAACATGAAAAGAAAAAGACCTGGAGCTGGTGGGAGTCGAACCCACTTCCGCATTCCGTGTTCCTAGCATCCGCATTCACGGAAAGTAGCTCGGGTAACCCACCCAGAGCAGGGATCTCAACAAAGAAGGGGAGGAAAATCTAGCTTCCAAAAAGGGGACCGTTACGCAGCCACAGCTGCTCGACGGCCGAAAGAGAAAAGAGAAATGCCAGGTAAGGCAAAAAGCTCCCGCATCAGAATACTGGACCTCAGACACGTCGAAGCCCGGACAGCCCCAGAATAAACAAGGATCTTTCGGAGAAGAAACGAGAAAAACTCGCTATCTCCAGTCTATCTTTCCAAGGTTCAAATTACCTCCCTTCTCCGGTTTCTTTTTATGTATAATAGAAAACGGGGATCCCCCCAGCCGGGGCTGGGGAGGAACGGAATCGATCGAAGAAAAACCTTACAGTTTGTCTACGGTGTCGAATTCGAACTTGATCTCTTTCCAAACTTCACAAGCTGCTGCTAGTTCAGGAGACCACTTACAAGCCGCACGAATCACGTCACCACCTTCACGAGCAAGGTCGCGACCTTCGTTACGAGCTTGAGTACAAGCTTCTAGAGCCACACGGTTAGCACATGCACCAGGAGCGTTACCCCAAGGGTGACCAAGGGTACCACCACCGAATTGAAGACATGCGTCGTCACCGAAGATTTCCACAAGTGCTGGCCTGTGCCATACGTGGATACCACCAGATGCTACCGGCCTCACACCAGTCCTGGAAGCCCAGTCTTGGTCGAAGTAGATACCACGGTTACGGTCTTTTGCCACGTAGTCGTCACGCCTAAGGTCTACGAAACCTAGGGTGATTTCACGTTCACCTTCTAGCTTACCTACTACGGTACCGCTGTGAAGGTGGTCACCACCAGACCTACGAAGAGCTTTCGCAAGTACACGGAAGTGGATACCGTGGTTACGTTGACGGTCAATTACAGCGTGCCTAGCACGGTGGATGTGAAGAAGAAGACCGTTGTCGCGACAGTACCTTGCTAGAGAGGTGTTAGCAGTGAAACCACCGGTTAGGTAGTCGTGCCTAACGATAGGTACACCTAGCTCACGAGCGAATACAGCACGTTTGATCCTTTCTTCGTTGTTACCAGCGGTTGCGTTTAGGTAGTGACCTTTGATCTCACCAGTTTCTTGTTGAGATTTGAAGATACCTTCCGCAGAGAAAAGGAAACGGTCACGCCAGCGCCTGAACGGTTGAGAGTTTACGTTCTCGTCGTCCTTGGTGAAGTCTAGACCACCACGAAGACACTCGTATACTGCACGACCGTAGTTCTTAGCAGAAAGACCTAGTTTCGGTTTGATGGTACAACCTAGAAGACCACGGCCGTATTTGTTAAGACGGTCACGTTCTACTTGGATACCGTGTGGAGGACCTTGGAAGGTCTTCACGTAAGCTACAGGGATACGAAGGTCTTCAAGACGAAGAGCACGTAGAGCTTTGAAACCGAATACGTTACCTACGATGGAGGTGAACCTGTTGGTTACGGAACCTTCTTCGAATAGATCTAGAGGGTATGCAACGTAAGCGATGTATTGGTTGTCTTCACCTGGAACTGGTTCTAGGTCGTAGCAGCGACCTTTGTAACGGTCAAGGCTGGTTAGACCGTCAGTCCATACGGTGGTCCAGGTACCGGTGGAGGACTCAGCAGCTACTGCTGCACCACATTCTTCAGCAGGAACACCTGGTTGAGGGGTCCTACGGAAAGCTGCAAGTAGGTCAGTCTCCTTTGGTTGGTAGTCTGGAGTGTAATAAGTAAGGCGGTAATCCTTTACACCAGCTTTAAAGCCAGTGCCAGTTTTAGTCTCGGTCTGTGGCGCCATGGGACGCAACGGCCGGACAGATAAATCGATAAACGCGAAAAGAAACCCGAGAAAAGAGTTATCCATAGCTTGTCGGGTCAAAAAGGAACAGTTTGAGTATTTTTTCGTTCTTTGAAGTACCAATGGAGTGTTTTTTCGAGAAGGGGGTTCTTTTTCCTTGACAAGGCGAAGAAAAAGCGGTAACATGGAAACTATCGATCATCCTAATCCAAATAAATTCTTTTTTCTTTCGTTCAATCTTTTTCAAGATGACCTCTTCTGCGAAGCTTCAAGCTAACGGTCGTATTACCCAAATCATTGGTCCGGTAATCGACGCAACTTTCCAAAACGGAAAACTTCCTAACATTTACAACGCTCTAGTAATCCGCGGTCAAAACGCAGCGGGCCAAGAGATCTCTGTAACTTGTGAAGTACAACAACTTCTAGGTGACAACGCAGTTCGTGCGGTAGCAAGGAGTGCAACCGACGGTCTTAGGCGTGGTAGGGAAGTAGTAGACACGGGTAAAGCTCTTACCGTTCCGGTAGGTCGTCCAACCCTGGGTCGTATCTTCAACGTACTAGGTGAACCTGTAGACAACCTAGGTCCTGTAGCCGCAACCGAAGGTCTTCCAATTCACCGCTCTGCGCCGGCGTTTGTAGAACTAGACACCAAGCTTGCCATTTTCGAAACCGGTATCAAAGTAGTAGACCTACTAGCTCCATACCGTCGTGGTGGTAAAATTGGTCTTTTCGGTGGTGCAGGTGTGGGTAAAACCGTACTGATCAGGGAACTTATCAACAACATCGCAAAAGCACACGGTGGTGTATCCGTGTTCGGTGGTGTGGGTGAACGTACCCGTGAAGGTAATGACCTTTACGCGGAAAGGAAGGAATCCGGCGTGATTCAAGAGAAAAACCTAGCAGAGTCCAAGGTGGCCCTATGCTATGGGCAGAGGAACGAACCACCTGGAGCACGTAGGCGTGTAGGTCTAACCGCTCTTACCAGGGCAGAATACTTCCGTGACGCGAACAAACAAGACGTACTTCTGTTCATTGACAACATCTTCCGTTTCGTACAAGCGGGTTCGGAGGTATCTGCACTTCTAGGTCGTAGGCCTTCTGCAGTGGGTTACCAACCAACCCTAGCAACCGAAAGGGGTGGCCTTCAAGAGCGTATTACCTCGACTCGTGATGGTTCGATCACTTCTATCCAAGCGGTATACGTACCGGCGGACGACCTGACTGACCCAGCTCCGGCAACCACCTTCGCTCACCTTGACGCGACCACCGTACTTTCTCGTAACCTAGCAGCGAAAGGTATCTATCCTGCTGTGGACCCTCTTGACTCTACCTCCACCAGGCTTCAGCCATGGATCGTAGGTGATGCACACTACCAATGTGCACAACGTGTGAAACAAACCCTTCAACGTTACAAAGAGCTACAAGACATCATCGCGATTCTAGGTCTAGACGAACTTTCGGAAGAAGACCGTCTAACCGTAGCTCGTGCACGTAAGATTGAGCGTTTCCTTTCTCAGCCATTCTTCGTAGCGGAAGTATTCACCGGTTCTCCTGGTAAATACGTAAGCCTAACCCAAACCATCCAAGGTTTCACCAGCATCCTTGCCGGTGAACTAGATGACCTACCAGAACAAGCGTTCTACCTTGTTGGTAACATCGACGAAGCAGTAGCGAAAGCTGCGACTCTGAAGTAACGTCCCATGACTCTACAAGTATCCATTCTTACTCCTGACCGCATCTTTTGGAACGAAGCGGCGGAAGAAATTATTCTTCCGACCAGCACCGGCCAAAGGGGAGTCTTGAGCGGTCACGCGCCGTTGATCACGGCGTTGGATATCGGGGCGAGGAGGGTTCGTACCGCGGCTGGCTGGAACGCAGTTGCCCTAAGGGGTGGCTTCGCTCTGGTTCAGAACAACGTGGTTACCATTCTTGTGAACGAAGCAGTAGCGGCGTCCACGGTGAATGCCCAAGAAGCCGAGCGCGCACTTGAAGAGGCGACCGCCCGCTTGAACCAAGCGGCCGGAGAAAAAGAAAAGGTGGAAGCGACCTTTGCTTACAAACGTGCTCGTGCACGTTTCCAAATTCTTCAAACTCGTTAACCGTTGGGTCCTGTCCGGTTTTGGCCGGGCAGGGCCGTTTCAAACAATTCAGCAACTTTTTTCTTATCTTCCTATGGTGAAATATCGTGGCCCTCGCCTACGAATCGTTCGTCGTCTTGGCGAACTTCCTGCTCTTACTCGTAAAACGACGCGTCGTGACTCTCGTCCGGGTCAACACGGTGCAGCTCGCATTAAACCTAGTGCGTTCTCGATTCGTCTAGCAGAAAAACAAAAACTGCGTTACTACTACAACGTCACGGAAACTCAACTTGTACGTTATGTACGTCAAGCGCGTCGTGCCAAAGGTTCGACCGGAGAGATTCTTCTTCAACAACTGGAAAGGCGTCTCGACAACGTAGTGTTCCGTCTGGGTTTTGCTCCGACCCTTCCCGCTGCCCGCCAGCTCGTAAGTCATGGACATGTCCAAGTAAATGGACAACGTGTAACCATCGCCAGCTATCCATGTCGTGCACGAGAAGTGGTAAGCATTCGTACGAAAGAAGCATCTCGTACGCTGGTACGTCAATCTCTGAGTCAAGCTTCCCGTGAAGTTCCAGGTCACCTTTCTCTCAACCGTGAAAGTCTGACCGCCAGGGTGAACCAACGTGCGGATCGTCAGGAGATTCCTCTTTCCATCAATGAACTTCTGGTGGTAGAGTACTTCAGCAACCGTCTGTAAACGAGCCATCCACCCTCACGGGGGTGGATTTCATATATGTATAATAGTTAATAGGAGAAGCTGAACGAAGCGGGTAGGGGGAATCGAACCCCCGCATTCAGCGTGGAAGGCTGACGCACTACCATTATGCAACACCCGCAATTCGGAGAAGGAGGGATTCGAACCCTCGTTTGTATTACCAAAACAGACGTTCCAGATCTGCACCTTAAACCGCTCGGACACCTCTCCTTGATTTGTATTTTAGTCGGAGTTTCGTCCGTTGTCAAGTCCCGTTGGAAGGAAATTCCAACGGGATCAAAGATAAACGGGGACGAAGTTGATACGCCTCCGAAAGCGTCAGTTCTTTTGCTTCGCGTCGCGGCAATTGAAGACGAAGTTTGGTTTCCTGGTCCGTTTGCACTTCCAAACGAACCAAGCTTTCGCCATAACAAATTCGATCAATCTGCACGGCAAGAGCCTCGTTCGTTCGCGTGGAAGAAGGAGGAAGAACTTCCCATCCATGCGGACGGACCAAACTTCCCAGCGGACCGGACGCCGCCGTGGCATCTGGACGTGGACTGGCATGACCGACAAACCCCCTTACAAACCCATTGGCCGGGGTATCGTAAATTTCTGCCGGCGTGCCTGCCTGTTCAATGCGACCACCACGGAACACGACCAGTTGATCTGCCACCTCCCTGGCTTCTTGTTGGTCATGGGTTACCAAAAGCGTCGTTACCGCCACTTCTTCATGCAAACGACGAAGCCAAGTTCGCAAGTCGCCACGAACTTTGGGATCGAGTGCGGCAAAGGGTTCATCCAACAGGAGAACCCGGGGTTCCAAGGCCAAGGCGCGGGCCAAAGCAACCCGTTGGCGTTGTCCTCCGGAGAGTTGGGATGGATAACGATCGCCCAACGCCTCCAAACGAACCAAGCGCAACTTTTCCTGCACCCGCGGCCTTTGTTCTTCTCGCGAAAGACCGCGTCGTTCCAATCCAAAGGCTACGTTTTCTGCCACCGTAAGATGGGGAAACAAAGCATAACTTTGAAACACCACCCCCAGTTCGCGTTCGGCGGGAGGAAGATGGGTCACATCGCGTCCATCCAACCAAACGCGACCCCTCTCCGGCCTTTCAAAGCCTGCCCTCAACCGCAAAAGCGTCGATTTGCCCGAACCCGAAGGTCCGACCAAGGCCGTCAACGAACCGGTAGGGATTTCGAGATTGACGTGGCGCAGGGCACGAAGAGAGCCAAAACTTTTCGAAACGTTTTCAATGAGAATCGACATAACTGAGGAAGCTTCCTGGCGCTCACGCAAGTTTGCACAGGTGGCACGCCATACCGTACGTTCCCATTTTTCGAGTTCTGCACGAACCACCTCCCTTGGTTCCGAGACAACATCCGACGTAATTGGATGTTGAAGACGACCATCTGGAAGAGTAACTGGTTCCAACTCCGCATCCGTTGGCCAAACCGGCCATTCATGTTTGCTATGGGCTTGCCTTTGTAGCGCACTGGCGGTTTCTTCAATCCTCGGAGAGGCGTTCCAAGACAGACCTTCCTCGGTCCACCTTTCCGCTGGAAGAGCGTTTTTACCCCTGAGAAGGTTTGGATCCGTCGTTGCTCCCTCTTCTCCGGTCCTGGTCAAAAGTTGTTCCAGAGATTGAAGAAGACGTTCATAAGACGCATTTTCAAGTTGCAGAGAACGACGCAGACGTTCTTCGCGGATCCTCGTCAATGGACCGTTGTAACCATATGGAATGCGACCTTGACGACGACGTGGGGCATAGTGATGGAACAGCACCAACTCGGCAAACGCTTCGCGATGATAACGACGCTCGATGATCAAGTCCAAAAGACCATGTTCAAGAAGATATTCGGCCGTTTGGAAATTGTCCGGCAGAACCTCCCCCAGGGTTTCTTGAATCACACGACGACCCGCGAAGGCGATCCTGGCGCGCGGTTCCGCAATCACAAGATCTCCAAGCCTTGCAAAACTGGCCGTTACACCCCCGGTCGTTGGGTGGGTCAATAGAGACCAGTACGGAAGACGGGCACAGGTTTGATGGACATGCAGAGCCGCCGAAATCTTGGCCCTTTGCCTCAAACTTAGCACGCCTTCTTGCCTTCGAGCACCACCCGAAGCAGTCACCAAAAGAAGCGGAAGACCCGCACGAGTCGCATGTTCGATCAGACGGGTAATTTTTTCTCCCACCACCGAACCCCTACTGCCACCCCTAAAGTTAAAGTCCCTGACGCCCCTGGCCAACGGCCTGCCTTCAATGAGACCCGTACCCGTTTGAACCGCATCTTGCCTCCCACTTTCTTCTTGGGCCGCAAGAAGACGCTCATGGTACGCGCGCGAGTCCACGAATTGCCTTGGGTCCGCTGGAGAAAGCGCTTCGTCCAACGGACGCCAAGATCCCTCATCCAACAACCTTGCAATCCGATCCGTAATGGACCTTTGCAGAGGGAATTCACATTTGGAACAAACCCTATGTTCCAAACGAATATGTTTAATGTAAAGAATTTCGCCACATTGGTCACAACGAGTCCACTTACCGCGGCTCTGGTCCAAGGCAGGGTCATATACGGGTTTCTGTTGAGCTTTGCGCGCACGCTCCGCTTCAATCCAATCCACCCTCGTCCTTCCATCGTCTTGCGTCATAGTATGGTTTTTTGTTTTTTTTCCATTGTATCACGAGGACCCAACAAACAGGTGCCATGGTGTGCTTGGAAAAGGAATGCTAACATAAACATAGCAAGCAAGATTGGCAAATACCACCCAAATGGTAAACCAAGGGTCGATGCCCGAGTGGCTAAAGGGGGCGGATTGTAAATCCGCTGGCTCAGCCTACGCTGGTTCGAATCCAGCTCGGCCCAATTTCCGGGAAAGAAGGAGGGAGGCGTCTCCCCACGCCAGGTCGATTTTCTATTATAATGATTCAAGGAGCGGAAATGCTTCCCTTTTTCCAGCAAAAGGAACTACGAGGGCGAACGACGGGAATCGAACCCGCGATAAAGGAGCCACAATCCAATGCCTTACCACTTGGCGACGTCCGCCAGACTGTCGAGATGTTCCAGAAGCCCCTTGCCGGACTTGAACCGGCGACTTCCTCCTTACCATGGAGGTACTCTACCGACTGAGTTAAAGGGGCTGGCTTTCTGGAATCTAAGTTGTAGGATAACTGAAAGGTGCGTAGAGCGCCATTGGTTCTTGCCAGGGAGCAAGATTTTTTTACAAAGCCATTGCTTCCTTCCTCCTGAGGACGTATACTAACCTTAACTAACAACGGCTAAAACACCTTCCCTTTTCCTGTTTTCCTAGGAAGGTGGCTTTCTTCTCATTCTGAGAAGAGGGTTCGGAAGCCTCTTTTTTTTGACTCGCCCCTATGTCTGGTGCTACTGGCGAACGCCCTTTCTCTGACATTCTGACCAGTATCCGCTACTGGGTCATTCACAGCATTACTGTGCCGTCCCTATTTATCGCGGGCTGGCTCTTCGTGAGCACTGGTCTTGCTTACGACGTATTTGGTAGCCCTCGTCCCAACGAATACTTCACCGAAGAGCGTCAAGAGGCTCCTCTGATCACCTCTCGTTTCAACGCTCTGGCAGAGGTGAAACGCCTTTCCTCCAACTCATAGAAGTAGGATTCGAATATGTCTGCGAAGAAAACCTATACTTACCCTATCTTCACGGTTCGCTGGCTAGCGGTTCACGCTATTGCTGTGCCTACCATCTTCTTCCTTGGCTCCATCACTGCGAGGCAATTCATCCAACGCTAGCTTTTCCTATGGCGAAACCAAACCCAAACAAGCAAAGCGTAGAGCTAAACCGTACCAGCCTTTACTGGGGTCTTCTTCTGATCTTCGTGCTGGCAGTACTCTTCTCTAGCTACATCTTTAACTAGGATTTTTCGATCTCCGTACTTATCCCATGTCTAACTCTGGTACCACGGGTCGTATCCCTCTTTGGCTTATCGGTACGGTCGTAGGAACGCTTGCGATCGGTCTTCTAGCGATCTTCTTCTACGGTTCTTACGTAGGTCTAGGCTCCTCCGTGTAAGAGGCAGCGTAGTTCGCGTATTCTGGGCTTCTCTCCATGGGAAGCCAACGATCCCATTCCCTCTTGGGCGGTTTTTATGCTTGTTGTTTTTCAACTGACTCTGTTTGCGCTAATCGCGCTATCCTTCCTTCTTGTGGTAGGCGTGCCTGTGGCGTTCGCTTCTCCGGATGGTTGGTCCCAAAACAAAGGCCTAGTTCTTTCCGGTACTGGCCTTTGGTTCCTTCTTGTGTTTGCAGTAGGCGTGCTAAACTCTTTCGTAGTGTAAGCACCTTGTTTGCTCCCCATCTGCCCGTGTTCCGTTTGGTACACGGGTGGAGTTTTTCTATGACTTTTTTCGAAGTCTTCTTCCTCAACCCCCCGCCCTTCTTTTTGTATGAACCCTGTGCAAAGGCTGGCTGCCGTACGCCTTGTTCAAACCAAAACGCTTTTGTTTTGTCTTCAACATCGGGAGAAAAGGCAAGATCGTGTTTTGCAAAATCTTTCGGATCAAACCGCTTTCTGGACGCTGACCGGAAGGATTCCGGTCGTAAGGTTCGCCCTTCAACTTCCGGAACCGGTGCGTACCCAATCGTTGACGCGTCTGGCGCGTTTGCAAGAAGCCCCGACCCCTTCCCTTCCTGAGCGCTGGAAAGCAACGTTGCTGGCTCCGACCCCCCTGGGAGAGGAACTTGTCGTCCATACTTCTCTTTCGCGTCCCAAAACGAAACGGGAAACGAAATCCGCCACGCTGCGTCCCGGCCTTCCAAACCCAACCCCCAGGACGGAAACGCCCCTTCCTTCCCTACCTCAACTCACTTGGGCGGAAAGTCAATTTTCGCGCGCTAGGTATGCCAAAGTCGAAGTCGGAGAATCGCCTGTACGTTGGCAACGCCGCGGTCGCCAAACTCTGACCCATTATCTTCAACGTCGTCGTCTACGGGCGAAACAACCAGGCCCAAGGCTTAGGGTTCCAACGCCTGCGCGTAGGAAAGTGGAAGTCGTTTCCTCCAGCACGGGTACGACGCTTCAAACCAAAGCACGATGGCAAGAAAAACGTCTTTCTCTGGCGCAGCAAGTTCGTCGGCAACGTGAACTTCTCTGGAATCCCCTTCGCCCGTTCCCGAAGACGGAACTTCAACCGGGTTGGAGGGCGAAGGAAGTGGCTCTTCCCACTCTTTCTGGGCCGGAATCCGCGCCGGCTTTCGGGAAAACGGATTTTTCGAACCAACCAAGGATTGCCTTGCCCTATCAGAGTTTGCAAATCCTTCCGGAACCCGGTCGAAGGAATAGCTCTGTTCGCTCGGAACGTCTGGTAGGACCGCTTCAAGGTCCCCGTTTTCTGGCCACGGGCTTGCACTCTTCCCGTGTCCAATTGGATTTGAAGAAAAGGGGTCGTCGTTTTGATCGCCAAGATGCTCCTCGTTTGTTTCAAGATGGTCGGCATGATACGGAAAGGGCTCGCTATGCCGTTCGAAGTGAAAGGCAACAAGAAACGGCCGAAGAACGCCATGGGGAAGCGCAGTGGACGGCGCGTAGGGCGCGTCGTTTCCGTAGGGCAACGTTGAGGGCCGATCGCCCTTACCGTGCGAGTCGAGTGGGAAGCTGGAATTTGGGTCGTCGTGTTCGCCCAAGGCTTGCCGCGCGTAGGCGTCCTTTGCGTCGTCGGGATGCTTTGTCCCATGCCGTGCAACGCGAAATTGCCAAACTCGGCGGCGTACCTCGTACGCTTCGCCATGGAAGGACAAAAAGTTTTGTTCTTCCAACTCATCAAACGCCGACCCAACTTCTCACGGAAAAACGAACTCCTTCGTGGTCGCGTTATCTTTCGGGCCACGATCTCAGCTTGGCCCAAGCTCGCCGTCGTTGGTGGCGTCAGTGGCATCGCTTGGATACGAGTTTGTATGGAGAACTTCGTCGTGCCGGAAGCAGGTTCCGGGATCGTGCGGGTCGGAAAAATCTGGGTTGGTGGCGTTCTCTTCAAGCAACGTCTTTGGATACCCCGCTACGTCGTAGCGGGCGTGGGCGACCCGACCCTTCGACGGCGTTTGCCCGTCGTTCGAAAGTGCCAAGTCAGGCCCCCCGTCGTGCTCCTTCGTCTTGGCGTGATCAACGTGCCGTTTCCTTGGGCTGGGCAACTCGTTTGAAAGACCCGGCAACCTTGGAACGCGTTCTCTCGCGAGATCTTGCCGGTCGTCCGGATCCGAGGCTTCCTTTCTGGTCGTTGACCCCAAGTAGGTCTTGGTCGACCAGGGCCTTGGCTCCTTTTACGCTTGCGTTTTTGTATGCGGCTTGGCGAATCAGGTCGAAGGCATATGACTCGGTTCAAGGAGACTTTCTTCGCGCGAGGGAAACCATTTTGCGTCGTGGCGGTGTCAGGGAAAGGGACCCTGAATGGAGGAGCTGGTTGTTGGAAGCACTGGGAATTTCCCGTGCGGGTGCGGGCATTCGAAGGTATCCGCCCGGTGATCGCTCGCTGGCGCGTCACTTGGCCGGTTTGCGACGGGATCTTCCAATTCTGAGGGAGAGGTTGTCGTATCTTCGTTCGTCGCGTCGCGGGTTGCTTCCGGCAGGCCGTGGTCCCCGCCCAACGCTTTTGGTCGGTGCCCCAGGTACCGGTAAAACGAGTCTCGTGCGCATTCTGGCGGATGAGGCCTCCGTTCCCGTGGTTTATCAATGTTTGGCGGCCTTTACCGATGCCGGAGCAAGGTTCACGGCCTTTGGTTTTGGTCGAACGGTGGCCCCGCAAGCGGTGCAACGTGGATTTGAAGAAGCACGCCGTGCCTCGCCCGCCATTTTGTTCCTCGATGAAATTGATGCTTTGGGTGCCAATCGTGGCGGAGTTTTGCAAGCGGAGGGAGAGAGTCAGGAAAAACCTCTTCTTCGTAGTGGTGATCAAGTGTTGGGTTTGGGTCAGTTGTTGGTGGAAGTGGATTCGTCGGCGAAGAATAAAGGACTGGTTCTTTTTGCGGCCACGAACCGTCCGGAAGAACTGGATCCAGCCTTGGTTCGTCCAGGTCGTTTTGACCGCACGGTCTCGGTTCCATTGCCGAATCGTGGAAAACGAAGGTCCATTCTCAAACTTTACACGGGTCGTTTGGGGGCAAGCCCAGCTTTGGATTGGAACTATTTGGTGGCGCGCACGCTTGGGTATAGTGCTGCGCATCTTGCAAGTTTGACGAACAGTGCCGCCATCTCGGCGATTTTGGCCGGTCGTCAACAACACGAATCCCAAAGCTTTGAACAAGCGTTGCAACGTTTGCACGGAGCGTCCACCAGGACGCCTGCCAAAGGATGGGGCGACCTTCCAAGTCGTGTTCGAGAAGCCTATTATCAAGCCGCCACGGGCTTGGTTTCGTGGCTCTTGAAAGGAGAAGAAGGTCTGGATTGGCTTCGTTTGGGCGAAACGACGGGTGGGGCCAGGGCAGGCTCGTATCAACGTCGTCAAGACCGTTGGACTCAATTGCAACTGCAAAGGGCTGGACGTGCGGGTGAGTTGATTTTGCAACGCGAACGTTATCAGACGGAAGCGAGGGATTCGACCCGCAGTCTTCCGGATTTGCGAAGGGCGACGCGTTTGGCGCGCAGGAGGATTGCGGATCGTAGGTTTGGCACGCAACTTTGGACCAGTCTTCCAACGTTGCCAAGCCCGCAAGGCGAGGAGTTCCGCCCGGATCCAAAACTCGGCGACTATGTAGCGCAAAGGGCTCCGGAAGGAAAAGGGACGCCAACGCCGGTGTCGATTCTTTCGCAAACGTATGTCCAGGCCAAAGAAGCCTTGGAATGGCCAGCCGAATGGTATGCCTTTGAAATTGCCGAAGTGGCGGGTTTCCGTTCTGTGGGTTGGGTTCCACCGGAAGCGCATTACCGAACGACGCATACGGCGCCGACGGTCGGAGCGTTGGGTCCACAAACCTTGATCGCGGAAGCGTTGCAACGAAATTTGTGGCTTCTTCTGCAACATCGGACGGAATTGGATTTGCTTGCGGCTCACTTGTTGCAACAAGAATCCGTGTCCAAGGCCCAAGTAAAAACGCTACTTCCCGGTCTATGGGGCTAGCCTTCTCCGGAAGGCTTCCCGAACCGAAAGTTTGCTTTGGGTTGGGTGGGGATCGAACCCACGGCCAACCGGTTAAAAGCCGGTTGCTCTACCACTGAGCTACCAACCCAGACACAGCTGTCAAGAACCAGACTTGAACTGGTGACCTGTGGATTTTCAATCCACTGCTCTACCGGCTGAGCTACCCTGACGCTTTTCTTCTTCTATTGTATCGAGTTTCGGAATTCGCTACAAGCGAGGAACTTTATTAAGTTTACAAATCTTTGATATGCGTATCCTGCTAGCGATTTTGTTGAGGGCGTTGATTTTGCCCCAAACGAGTTTTGACAATTTGGTGGTTCGGCAATTCAACGAAAGTGGTTTGTTCGCGAACTATGCGGAAGCCAAACGCGTGGTGGCCTGGGCCACGTGGGGTTGCTTGTTTGCATTTTTGCTTCTTCACTTGGGCTTGGCCCTAGGGTGAAGCACAAGCAAGAGGGGGGGCAGGGGTTCCACGACGTAAGGAACGTGAGGACAACCCCCCGGAAAACTTATTTGTACAGCTCAGTACCTAGACGAACGGCGAACACACCGGTCACTAGTGCGATAAACAGAGCCACAAAGACTTGGCTGTCGGAGATCGGCATAGGAAGACCAGAGATGACAGGTTACCCTTGCGTACCGCCAGAAGCACAATAACAGCTGGGCCCGCGGCAAGAATGAATGCTAGGGAAGCAAGTTGGAATAGAACCTCGAGATTCATACGAAATGAATGAGCGGAAGCTTACGGATGCCTGCCAAACGAAGGCCAGAAGCAGGAAAAGAACCGGGATCACTGGTAGAACGTCTACCAGGGGGTCGGCAAAAGCATATGCCTCAGGCAGCTTTGCAAGTAGAAGAGAACTCATGACAAGGTTCCAAAAGATAGACTAGGACCCATGATGGGAAATGATTAGGCTATTTCTATTGTAACGGCAACCGACGGCCTTCGCACCGCTTTGCATAAAAAGTTCTCTCCCTTGTTTGTTCCGCCAAAAGACGCTACACTTCTTTCCACCAAGACGAACACGCTTTTGCGGTTTCAACCCTGGTAAAAACAAAACATCGCTCTAGCTTGAGGTTCGAGTTCCGAGGAACCCTGGCATACAGCTCGTGGGAAGTCGCCAAGTTGGTAAGGCTTTAGGTTTTGGTTCTAACATTCCGGGGTTCGAGTCCCTGCTTCCCAGATACAACCCATCCAAGGAAAGGCCTTTCCTTGGGAAATGATTATATAATAGATACCTCACGCCCCCAGAGGGTGGCACCACATGCGTGAAGGAAAGGAAGTACTATGTATTTAAGCGTACCCCTTTTTTTCTGGCAGATTCCTGTTTCGGGAATCTCGAAGCGTGAGTCTTTCTCTCTCGGAGAACCCTCTCGTTTCGTTCGCCGGCTGCTTCTCCTGGGAGGATTCCTCCCGGAAAATGCGCACCGGCCCTTTCTTCTCCTCGAATTTTTCGTAGCTTTTTCCTATGACCATTACTCCTCCAGAACGCGAGGCCAAGAAGGTCAAAATTGTCGTAGACCGCGATCCGGTAGCGACCAATTTTGAGAAATGGGCAAAACCAGGCCATTTCTCTCGTACCCTGTCCAAAGGTCCAACCACCACCACGTGGATTTGGAACCTTCACGCAGATGCGCACGACTTTGACAGCCACACCAGTGACCTACAAGACATCTCTCGTAAGGTGTTTAGTGCTCACTTCGGTCAACTCGGCATCATTCTGATTTGGTTGAGCGGTAGGTACTTCCATGGTGCTCGTTTCTCCAACTATGAAGCGTGGCTCACCGACCCAACGCACATTAAACCAAGTGCGCAAGTGGTTTGGCCGATTGTCGGTCAAGAAATCCTAAACGGCGACGTAGGCGGCGGCTTCCAAGGTGTCCAAATCACCTCCGGTCTCTTCCAACTATGGCGTGCAAGCGGTATTACCAGTGAACTTCAGCTTTACAGCACGGCCATTGGCGGTCTTCTTCTTGCAGGTGCAAGGTTCTTCGCAGGTTGGTTCCACTACCACAAGGCAGCGCCTCGTCTGGAATGGTTCCAAAACGTAGAATCTAGGCTGAACCACCACCTAGCAGGTCTGCTAGGTCTAGGTAGCCTGGCATGGGCGGGTCACCAAATCCACGTATCTCTTCCGATCAACCGTCTTCTTGATGCAGGCGTAGATCCAAAAGAAATCCCGCTTCCTCACGAGTTCCTTCTAAACCGTGATCTAAGGGCACAACTATACCCAAGCTTCGCGGAAGGTCTAAGCCCGTTCTTCACCCTACGTTGGTCTGCTTACTCGGACTTCCTTACTTTCCAAGGTGGTCTAAACCCAGTGACCGGCGGTCTTTGGCTGACGGATACGGCGCACCATCACCTAGCGATTGCGGTTCTTTTCATCGTGGCTGGCCACAGGTACCGCACGAACTGGGGTATTGGTCACAGCAGGCGCGAAATTCTAGAAGCACACAAGGGCCCATTCACCGGCGAAGGTCATAAAGGTCTTTACGAGATCCTAACCACCTCTTGGCATGCGCAACTAGCGATCAACCTGGCAAGGCTTGGTTCTCTTTCCATCATCGTGGCACACCACAGGTACTCCAGGCCTCCATACCCGTACCTAGCAACCGATTACGGTACCCAACTTTCCCTTTTCACTCACCACAGGTGGATTGGTGGTTTCTGTATCGTAGGTGCCGGTGCGCACGCAGCGATCTTCAGGGTTCGTGACTACGATCCTACCAACAACTACAACAACCTTCTGGACCGTGTAATCCGTCACCGTGACGCGATTATTTCTCACCTAAACTGGGTATGTATTTTCCTAGGCTTCCACAGCTTTGGTCTCTACATTCACAATGACACCAGGAGCGCGCTAGGTCGTCCACAAGATAGGTTCAGCGATACTGCCATCCAACTTCAACCGGTGTTTGCTCAGTGGGTACAAAACACTCACTACCTAGCTCCGCAAGCAACCGCACCCGCGGCTGTAGCAGCTACCAGTGCAAGCTGGGGTGGCGACGTCGTAGCGGTAGGTGGCAAAGTAGCAAGGAGGCCAATCTCTCTTGGTACGGCAGACTTCAGGGTTCACCACATTCACGCGTTCACCATTCACGTAACCGTGCTGATCCTTCTGAAAGGTGTTCTTTACGCACGCAGCTCTCGTCTGATCCCAGACAAAGCAAACCTTGGTTTCCGTTTCCCTTGTGACGGTCCAGGTCGTGGCGGTACCTGTCAAGTTTCTGCTTGGGACCACGTGTTCCTAGGTCTTTTCTGGAGGTACAACGCGATTTCCGTGGTAATCTTCCACTTCAGCTGGAAGAGGCAATCGGACGTTTGGGGTAGCGTAAGTGCTGCAGGTGTGTCTCACATCACTGGTGGTAACTTCGCACAAAGCGCAAACACCATCAACGGTTGGCTGCGTGACTTCCTATGGGCACAATCCTCTCAAGTGATTCAATCTTACGGTTCCGCACTTTCTGCGTACGGTCTAATCTTCCTGGGTGCACACTTCGTGTGGGCGTTCAGTCTAAGGTTCCTATTCAGCGGTCGTGGTTACTGGCAAGAGCTTATCGAATCCATCGTTTGGGCCCACAACAAACTGAAAGTGGCTCCAGCGATTCAACCGCGCGCTCTAAGCATTACCCAAGGTCGTGCTGTGGGTGTAGCTCACTACCTACTAGGTGGTATTGCAACCACTTGGTCCTTCTTCCTAGCCCGCATTATTTCTGTCGGCTAAACATTCTTTACTGGGATGCCCTCTCCTGGAGTTCGGGGGAGGCGCCTGGTTTTGCTCTCTTTTTTCTTCCGCCATGGCAGCTAAATTTCCAACCTTTAGTCAGGCCCTAGCACAAGACCCAACTACTCGTCGTATTTGGTTCGGTATTGCTACCGCTCACGACTTTGAAAGCCACGATGGCAGGACCGAAGAACGTCTTTACCAAAAGATCTTCGCGTCTCACTTCGGCCAACTTGCGATTATTTTCCTTTGGACTTCGGGTAACCTTTTCCACGTGGCGTGGCAAGGTAACTTTGAACAATGGGGGAAAGATCCTCTTCACGTTCGTCCGATTGCTCACGCAATCTGGGACCCTCACTTTGGTCAACCTGCCGTAGAAGCGTACACCCGTGGTGGCGCAAGCGGTCCGGTAAACATTGCAACCTCGGGTGTGTACCAGTGGTGGTACACCATCGGTAGGCGCACCAACCAAGACCTTTACGTAGGTTCTGTGTTCCTTTGTGTTCTTGCAGCGCTGTTCCTGTTCGCAGGTTGGCTGCACCTACAACCGAAATTCCAACCGGCTCTTTCTTGGTTTAAGAACGCGGAATCTCGTCTGAATCACCACCTAGCAGGTCTTTTCGGTGTAAGCTCTCTGGCTTGGACCGGTCACCTTGTGCACGTGGCAATTCCTGCGTCTCGTGGTCAACGTGTAGATTGGAGCAACTTCCTGTCCGTGCTTCCGCACCCAGAAGGTCTTGCACCTTTCTTTACGGGTCATTGGAGTGCGTACGCACAATCTCCAGACACCGCGTCTCACGAATTCGGTACCGCAACCGGTGCAGGTACGGCGATCCTAACTTTTGTTGGTGGTTTCCACCCACAAACGCAAAGCCTTTGGCTCACCGATAGGGCGCATCACCACCTAGCGATTGCAGTTCTGTTCATCGTGGCAGGTCACAGGTACCGTACGAACTTCGGTATCGGTCACAGCAGGCGTGAAATCCTTGACGCACACGTAGCTCCTGCGGGTGGTCTAGGTCGTGGTCACAACAACCTGTTTGACACCGTGAACAACTCCCTACACTTCCAACTAGGCCTAGCTCTAGCGTCGGTAGGTACGATTTGTTCCAGGGTAGCTCAACACATCTACTCCCTTCCTCCGTACGCGTTCCTAGCACAAGACTTTACGACCCAAGCGGCGCTTTACACCCACCACCAGTACATCGCTGGTTTCATCAGGTGTGGTGCGTTTGCTCACGGTGCGATTTTCTTCATTCGTGACTACGATCCAGAACAAAACCGCGGCAACGTACTTGCTCGTAGGCTAGAACACAAAGAGGCGCTGATTTCCCACCTAAGCTGGGTAAGCCTATTCCTTGGTTTCCATACTCTTGGCCTTTACGTTCACAACGACGTAAGGAGGGCGTTTGGTACCCCAGAACGTCAAATCCTGATCGAACCAGTGTTCGCTCAATGGATCCAAGCGGCGCAAGGTAAAGAGATTTACGGCTTTGATGTCCTGCTGGCTTCTTCCAACAGTGCAGCAACCCAAGCGGGCGGCCTTTGGCTTCCAGGTTGGCTATCTGCGATCAACAGCGGTACTAACTCTCTGTTCCTTCCAATCGGTCCTGGTGACTTCCTAGTACACCACGCGATCGCTCTAGGTCTTCACACCACCACCCTGATCCTTGTGAAAGGTGCGCTTGACGCACGTGGTTCCAAACTAAGGCCAGACAAGAAAGACTTCGGTTACTCTTTCCCTTGTGACGGTCCAGGTCGTGGCGGTACTTGTGACATTTCTGCGTGGGACGCGTTCTACCTAGCAGTGTTCTGGAGGCTAAACACCATCGGGTGGGTAACGTTCTACTGGCACTTCAAGCACCTAGGTATTTGGCAAGGCAACCCAAGCCAATTCAACGAATCTTCCACCTACCTAAGGGGCTGGCTTCGTGACTACCTATGGCTGAACTCTTCTCAGCTAATCAACGGTTACAACCCGTTTGGTAGGAACAGCCTTTCCGTATGGGCTTGGAGGTTCCTATTTGGTCACCTGATCTACGCAACCGGTTTCAGGTTCCTGATCTCTTGGCGTGGTTACTGGCAAGAGCTTATTGAGACCCTAGCTTGGGCTCACGAGCGTACTCCGCTAGCAAACCTTGTTCGTTGGCGTGACAAACCAGTAGCGCTTTCCATCGTGCAAGCGCGTCTAGTGGGTCTAGCTCACTTCTCTGTGGGTTACGTTCTAACCTACGCAGCGTTCCTTATCGCGTCTACCTCCGGTAAATTCGGTTAAGCGTTCGCTTGTTTCTTCCTTCGTTGGGGCCTGTCCCCGGCGAGGGGGAAACCCCAGAGTTCTCTTGCTCTGGGGGAAAAACCCGCTATCCTATCCTTAGACGAAGAACCAATAGCAGGGTAATTCAGCCTGGTAGAATGTGGGGCTCATAACCCCAAAGTCGTGGGTTCAAATCCTACCCCTGCCCGGAAGGGTTAACTATTATACATTAATAAAAGGAAAAGACCCCGGTGATGGAACACCGGGAGAGACAGTTAAGCTACAGCATCTTTCTCGATGTAAAGGAAGATCGAAGCCCTAGCAACCGCAGGGAAAACAAGACCCACCAGGGGGACAAGAATGCTTGGGAGAATGCTTGCGGTCATACAAAAGAAAGAGAATCCGAACGATAGATAGGGCCAGTATAACGGAGAAAACCCGTTCCTGCAGCTCTTTGGGATTGCAGGAACGGCGGGAAGGACGCTCTACGCCGTTTCTCCGAAGACACGGTCAAATACGTCACGTACTTTATCCCCGGAGTCAATGGTCTCTAGGGGGTCCTTACGCAGGCGATGACGAAGACAAAGCGGGGCTACACGCGCCACATCTTCCGTTTCCACTTGAAGTCGACCTTCGAACGCCGCAATGGCACGAGCCGCACGGTTGGTCACGATGTCACCACGCAGACCGTCTACGTTCAGTTCCGCACAAATTTGCGAAATACGAACACGAAGGTCATAAGAGATTTCCACTTGCGCGAGACGTTGACGTGCTTCTACTAGACGCGTGCGAAGCGCATTTTGCGGGTCATCATATTCCTTACGGAATTCCACCGGCGCCGCGTCAAAACTTGCACGTTGTTCTACAATACGAACACGCAGTTCTGGATCACGGGTGGTGCTGATTTGGGCATGCCTTCCGAAACGGTCGAGAAGTTGTGGACGAAGTTCGCCCTCTTCGGGGTTGCCCGAACCTACCCTGATGAAACGAGCGGGGTGGCTTACCGAGATACCTTCACGTTCTACCGTGTTCCAGCCCGAAGCCGCGGAGTCCAGAAGAACGTCCACAAGGTGGTCATCCAGAAGGTTTACCTCATCCACGTAAAGGATACCACGGTTCGCACGCGCGAGAAGACCTGGTTCAAAGGCTTTCACACCTTCACGAAGTGCTTTCTCGATGTCAATGGTACCACAAACGCGGTCTTCGGTAGCACCTAGAGGCAGGTCCACCCTTGGAATTTTTCGATTTTCCACCGGAAGTTTTTCCCCGCCACGAAGACGTTGACGAACTTCTTCGGACCTTAGTTCCGGGTCATTCGGATCCGATTGGAATGGATCGTCGGCTACCACTTCAATTTCGGGCAAAAGGTCTACCAGGGCACGTACCGTGGTCGATTTCCCCGTACCACGGTCGCCCCTCACCCTTACACCCCCGATCTTCGGGTCAATTACGTTCAAAAGAAGAGCCAGCTTCCTTTCTTCTTGGCCCACGATGGCCGTAAATGGAAACACGGGACGTGCTTCTTGAGTCCTTTCTTTTCCAGACATAAGCAATGAATAAAACACAAAACAACTGATTATCTTAGAAGCTCGAAATAAACCGAAGCTCCTTGTAGACTAACCGCTCTTTGGTAGCGAACGCAAGAGGGCATTAAGTCGTACCTGGTGGAATTCCAAGCGACGGCGAAATAAGTTCCCTTTCGGGGTTTCTTGTGGGTGGGTCGATTCTTCTTCGCAAGGAGGAGGGTCGGCCGCCCCGGTTGTATGTA
>JACCDO012041416.1_pt1 | contig 54421 bp, 42 predicted proteins | sample 7446101 | NCBI WGS metagenome assembly JACCDO01 (sample SAMN15323440, study PRJNA562643) | freshwater metagenome | isolation source: river surface water | place: USA:Blue River Watershed | collected 2017-08-16 | reverse complement strand
TGAGTGAGTGAGTGAGGGAGTGAGTGAGTGAGTGAGTGAGTGAGTGAGTCGATCGTTCCGCAGATCACCGGCAAGAGCTGGCGTTTACCGCCAGCCCATTTGAGAAACGGTTTGAGTTGCTGTATCTGATTGGCCATGCGTCATTCACCAAAGTAATCCTGACGCATTATTGATCGAATCGTGCACATGATCAAATCATGTGAGTGGTGCGGGCTCACTGACCTTTGGTACGAAGCGAGTCAACACGATACCGAGCTCGTAGAGCAGCCACATGGGGATGGCCAAGAGCAGCAAGTTGTATGGGTCGCCGGTAGGGGTAATCAACGCTGCAATGATGGTAATGACCACGACCGCATAGCGTCGAGTCGACGTGAGCATCGTTGTATCAACCACGTTGAGGCGGGCGAGGAGGTACATGATGGCTGGAAGTTGAAAAATGACGCCATTCCACAGCAATAGAGTGGCCACCGTATGAAAAAAACTATCAGTGGTTGGCATGGTGGTAATCAGCTCAGTTTGTCCATACCCGAGCAAAAACTGCAACGCAGCCGGCACGGTAAAGAACCACCCAAAGGCCACACCCGCCAAAAAGAGCTCAGTCACAATCGGGAGCGCAATATAGACGATGCGTTTTTCGGCATTGAGCAGACCGGGCGAGAAAAAAGACACCAGTTGGTAGACCACTGCAGGCATTGCCAAAATAATCCCAATCGTGAGCGCGATTTGCATGTACCCCAAAAATACCTCACCAACACCGACCGCATTGAGGCGTGTGCCTGGCGGTGCGAGTTGTTGAATCATGAAATCTGGTAGTGCGACGCCGCCGAGTACGGGCGTATTGACGATGTAAAAGCCGATGACCGTACCAATAGCGATTGCCAGTGCAGCTTTGACGAGGCGATCACGCAGCTCGACAAGATGGGGTGCAAGCGCACTCCAGAAGTCTTTGAGTGATTCAGTGGGTGCTGGAGCAGATGCATCATCGAGAAAGTCTGCTTCGGCAGGATCTTCGAGGGGCACTAGCCAGCGTACCAAGCCGATGACAATCAACGGAATCACGATGAGTAGTGCAAATACGACAACAGTAATAACGAGTTGCGCGGTGTTCATGCAGAGGGCTCCACTGGAGTATTCGATGCGAGTTGTTTGGTGAGTGCGTCGATGCGTTGGGTTAATTCACCAACGGTCAGGCGCATCATCATGAAGTCGTCATAGGATACCGATGATGGTGGGGTGGTGCGAGTCGCATGCTGTTGGATTTCTGCCCGCATCGTCGCCAAATCGCGACTCATTTGCTCGACCTCGATGCGCATCATTACCAGGCTATCGTGACTGATGCCACTCGTGGATGATCCATGTGTGTTGCTCCGAGTCAGCTCCTGGCGCAAGCTGGCGATTTCGGCTTGGAGCATGGCGGTAGTCGCCGGTGTGCTGGTGTCGACAAGCGCATCACCTGCTGCGGGTACTGATGGTGGTAGATCAGCATCACCCGCTCCGTGAGGAGCAGCCATCGCCGGTGCATCTGCAGGTGTTGAGAGGGCTGGAGGAGTTGCTTCCGTTGTTGTGTGAGTGGTATTCGTCCAATTCGGTTTATGGCTCCGCGCCACCGGGGTACTTTCCGTGTTAGTGGTATCACGCACTGGCGCAATGGTGGGCTCACTAGCTGCAATGGTGAACGGGGCAGTCACATCACTGCCTGGTTCTGTGCGTGCAGGATTGGCTAGCGCCGCAAACGTGTCATTGGCCGTAGATGACGATGCCACTGCTGTACGTGGTGCAGTGTTGACTGCCGCAGTCGCACTACTCAATGATTTATCGACGGTGGTACTCGCCGTCTGCAAATCTTGGCGCACTTCTTCGAATTCGGCACGGACAATTTGCATTTCTTGGCGCAACGTGGAACGAATGTCGTTGATTTCGCCTTCGAGCTCACGGCGCAGCTGCACCAAGAGTTGCGCATCAGGCGACGAATTCATCCAATTACGTAGGCGCACAATGTTGCGCCCGATGCTACGGGCAAATTCGGGCAGGCGTTCAGGGCCGATCACAATCAGTGTGACGATTAGGATGAAGAAAAATTCACCCGGACCGATGCCGAGGAAATTCATGCCGACCTCACTTCGCCTGGCACAATAAATAGAACTATTATCCTGATTGTACACTGAAATGCATCAGTTGATGATGGTGTTTACGCTCGTGCTAGGTTTTTGTGGAGTAGTGTGCCACGCGCGGTTGTGGTTACATACAAGCGTACAGATACCACACTGTGAATCGTGTGGAGGTGATGTGGGGCACACAAAACCGCCAGCGCCTGTACGCGCTGGCGGTCTGTGACATGTTGCGTATGACTACCCCTTGGCGTTTTTGTCGATGAAGTCCATGGCATCTTGGACGGTGAGAATCTTTTCGGCCTGGTCATCGGGGATGTCAATGCCGAAATCTTCTTCGAGTTTCATAATCAATTCGACCAAGTCGAGTGAGTCAGCCTTGAGGTCTTCGGCGAATCGAGCACTGGGGACGACCTTGTCGGCACTCACCCCGAGGCGCTCTACGACGATGTCTTTTAGCTTCTGCTCCTGCTCTGCGTTCATGTACGTACTCCTTCTGAACACTACGACACAAGTATCCTATGTGTCATCTTGACTACATTGTGCATGTATTCACCACGGGGAAGCTCCCCGATTGGCGACCAACTTACGACGCCGGATAGCGCGATGCCACGGTGCCGAGAACCCCGTTGATAAACCGTGCTGCCGAATCCCCCACATAGGCACGAGCTATTTCGACGGCAGCATTGATGATTTGCTTGTAATCACCGCGCCCTTCACCCATGTAGCGCATTTCTGCAATGGCCACGTGCAATACCACTCGTTGCAACAACGGCATCTCGAGGAGTGGCACACTGGGTGCGAGGTCCTGGATTAATGTATCCATGGCATGCCGGTTATTGACCGCCAGCTGTACCAGCGTGCGCACCAACTGCTGGTGCGCCGCACTTACATCCTCGATACGCTCATCGTCTTCGCTGATACGTGGATACAGAAAATGACTTGCAAGCACTGATTCGATACTATGATCAGTTTGAAAGATCTCATAGAGGGCACGCACTGCCATGGTGCGAGGTTTAATCCGTGCGGTGTGAGGCATGCGTTCCCTTGATGTCAATAGCGGTGACGACCACATCGATGCGAAAATCCTGTGTGTACTCACGCCCGATTACGGCGTGTATAACCGATTGTACCAGCAAACACTGCTCAGGAAGCTGCCGCGACACTGCGGGATTGAACACCACATAGCACGTAAACACTACGACTCCATGATCGTCGTGTAGTGTGACTCCGTTGCCGATAAGTGCCGTGCTCGGCGCATCGTACGGAGGTGCCGCACACTGTACTCCCGGGATATACGCAAGTGCACAACTCACCCGGTACAGAAGATTTTGTAGTGATGCAGTTGTACGCATTGAATACACTTTTTCCATTCTACTCATAACCACCTAATACGTCAAGAAAAAGCCCCCAACATTCATCTACAATCTGTGCTATAATACCACCCATTGGCATGTTTGTGTCAATGCAATGCCGAACGTCAGGCCGCTCCAGCCTGTACGCGATTAATGAGGAGTATATACCAATGGCTTTGGAGAAAAACGAAAAGACCCAAGTCGTAAGTACCTTCCAGACACATGCGACTGACACGGGGTCATCCGAGGTACAGATTGCGCTCTTGACCGAGCGCATCAACCAAATCATCGAACACTTGCGCACCCACCAACAAGACCACGCCACTCGTCGCGGTCTGCTGAAATTGGTCGGTCGTCGCCGCCGCCTGTTGGCCTACTTGAGCCGCACCGACCGTGCCAGCTACCGTTCGGTGATTGAGCGCTTGGGTCTGCGTCGGTAACCGTTGTGGTGATGAGCCCAACTATCTGCTGATATACTGCGGGCGCACATTGTGGCCCGCAGTTTTATCTTTTTCAGTGAACAAAGACCAAGGCGTTAGGGATTGGAGTATGGGGTTGTGCAACGACGGCATACTCCAGTACCTAGCACTTGGCACCGTATGACCATCGCGGTGAAATGATGGTGCAAGTAAGGGGTATTGATTCTATGACAGACCGCAAAGTGTTTAGCGTCAGCGCCGAAATCGCTGGTCGCACCATGACCCTCGAAGCTGGGCGCTTCGCTGAGCAAGCTGATGGCGCCGTCACCGTGCGCTACGGTGACACCATGTTGCTCGCCACAGTGGTGGCCGCCAAGTCGGCGCGCGAGGGTGTCGACTTCTTCCCGTTGACTGTCGACTACGAAGAAAAAATGTACGCCGCCGGCAAAATCCCTGGAAGCTTTTTCAAACGCGAGGGTCGCGCCACTACTACCGCCATTCTGACGTCGCGCTTGACTGACCGCCCATTGCGCCCACTCTTTCCCGAGGGCTACTTCAACGAAGTCCAAATCATCGTGACCACCTTTTCCATTGACCTAGTCAATGATCCGGGTCCGATGTCGATTATTGCAGCCTCTGCTGCGCTCGCCATCAGCGACATCCCCTTTTCGGGGCCGGTCGGTGCAGTGAGCGTGGGTTGGCTCAACGGGACCGTTGCCGTGAATCCACACATGGCTGACATGGCAGACAGTCGCCTCGATTTGGTGGTTGCTGGTACCAAGGATGCCGTGTTGATGGTCGAAGCTGGCGCCTCAGAGCTGACCGAAGAAGAAATGCTCAACGGCGTCATTCAGGGGCACCAGGTTTGCCGCCAAATCTGTGAACTGCAGGAAAAATTGGTGGCACAGTGTGGCAAGCCCAAGTTGGCGTTTGCACCACCCGCCCAAGACAATTCACTCGAGCAGGCCATCCGCGCCTGGGTGGGCAATCGTCTCAACGAAGCGTTGCACGACAGCAACAAAACCGTGCGCCAAGAGCAGACCGATGCCCTGCACGCCGCCATTGTGACCCACTTCACCGAAGGCGAACCCGAAGAGGAATTGTCCAGCCGCAAGAAAGCCATCGACGTCATCTATGAAAACATGATGTACGATGCGGTGCGCTCTGCCATCCTCAACAGTGGTATGCGTGTGGACGGCCGCAAGACGGACGAAATCCGCCCCATCAGCGTGGACGTCGGTGTGTTGCCACGCGTGCACGGCAGTGGCCTGTTTACCCGCGGCCAGACACAGGTCCTCACCATTACCACGTTGGGCTCGCCTGCCGAAGAGCAACGTCTCGACGATCTCGGTATCGAGACCAGCAAGCGCTACATCCACCACTACAACTTCCCGCCATTCTCGACCGGCGAAGTCAAGCGCCTCAGTGCGCCCCGCCGCCGTGACATCGGGCATGGTGCACTGGCCGAGCGCTCGTTGATTGCCGTACTGCCATCCAAGGATGAATTCCCGTATACGATGCGCCTCGTCTCCGAAGTGCTCTCGTCCAATGGCTCGTCGTCGATGGCCTCAGTCTGTGGCTCGAGCTTGTCGCTGATGGATGCTGGTGTGCCCATCAAGCGCCCAGTTGCTGGTGTGGCCATGGGTCTGATTACCGGTGCCGACGGCAAGTGGCAGGTGCTCACCGACATCCAAGGCATCGAGGATCACCTCGGTGACATGGACTTCAAGGTGGCTGGTACCTCGCAGGGGATTACCGGTCTGCAGATGGACATCAAGACCACCGGGATTACCTATGAAATCATGCGCGTGGCCTTCGAACAAGCCCGCAAGGGCCGCATGTTTATCCTCGACAAGATGAACGCCATTATCAACACGCCGCGCGGTGACTTGGCAGCCTCAGCGCCACGCATCATCACGTTGCAGATTCCTGTGGACAAAATTGGCGCCTTGATTGGCCCTGGTGGCAAAACCATTCGTGGCATCATCGAGACTACTGGCGCCACCGTTGATGTCGAAGACGATGGGCGTGTCTTTGTGACCACCGCCGATGGCGATGCTGCCAAAAAGGCGGTCGGCATGATTGAAGCGCTGACACGTGAAATCAAGGTTGGCGAAATCTTCCTCGGCAAGGTCGTCAGCATCAAGCCCTTTGGCGCATTTGTCAACTTGGTGCCCGGTAAAGACGGCATGGTGCACATCTCCGAGCTAGACACGACCCGTGTCAACACCGTCGAAGATGTGGTCAGCATTGGCGACGAAATCAACGTGATGGTCATCGATGTCGATGCTGGCGGCAAAATCAGCCTGTCACGCCGCGCTGTCCTCAACGGTGAATCCCCCGAAGACCGCCGGGCGGCCAGCCGCGCTGATCGCGGCGACCGTGGTGGTGACCGTGGTGGCGATCGTGGTGGTGACCGTGGTGGCGATCGCGGCTTCCGTCCGCGCCGCCGCGACTAAGCACCCAACGCTAACCGCCCGTGATGCATATGCATCACGGGCGGTCTGTTTTTTCTCATACAATAGAGATGTGAACCCACCCAAAACGAAATGAGGATGCGATGATTGCCCCGAGTATCACACTCAACAACGGTTTGCACATGCCACAGCTGGGTCTGGGCACCTGGCCGCTCAAAGACGACAATGCGGCGCCCGTGATTGCTGACGCCATTGCTGCCGGCTACCGCCACATCGACACCGCTTATCGCTACGGCAACCAGCGTGGTGTGGGGCTTGGTATCACGCAGAGTGGGATTGCGCGTGAGGAGTTGTTTATTACCACCAAGCTGGATGGCGAATTCCAGGGTGGTACCAAGGCGATCGCTGGGCTCGACGAGTGTTTGCGCCAACTGGGCATGGAATACGTTGACCTGTTGCTCATCCACTGGCCCTTACCACAGCGCAACGAATATGTGGCCACGTGGCGTGCTTTTGAGGCGCTGGTGGCAGCAGGCAAGGTGCGTTCGATTGGTGTATCCAACTTTAAGCCGGCACATCTCGACCATCTGCTGGCCGAGACGAGTATCCGCCCAGTATGTAACCAGATTCAGCTCCATCCCCTGATTACGCGCTCCGAGCATGTGGCCTATGACCGTGCCCACGACATCGTGACGGTATCGTGGAGCCCACTCGGTCAGGGCAACAGCTTGCTGACGCATGCCACACTGGCAGCGCTGGCGCAGAAATATGCCAAAACACCGGCACAGATTGTGTTGCGCTGGAATATTGAGCAGGGGTTGGTGCCCATCCCCAAATCATCCCATCCCGAGCGCTTGCGCCAAAATCTGGCCGTCTTTGACTTTGCACTGACCTCCGCCGAAGTCGCAGCGATTTCGGCACTCGATGATGGCAGCGAGCGCCGGGTTGACTCGGATGTCGACGGGCATTGATATTTTTGGTAGTCATAAAGGAACTCACATGCAATACGCGACGAATCAATACGAGGGGATGATTGCCGAGACCATCACCATCCCCGGCCAACACGGCGACCTGATTGGCGCCTACGTGGCACGCCCACTGGGACCTGGCCCCTACCCGGCGATTGTGGTCATCCACCACATGCCAGGCTGGGACGAGTGGTACCGCGAAGTGACACGCAAATTCGCCCATCACGGCTATATCGCCATCTCGCCTAATTTGTACCACCGTGCTGGGCACGGTATCCCTGAGGACGTGGCCGCCAAGGTGCGCGCTGCGGGTGGTGTCCCCGACGACCAGGTAGTGGCCGATGTGGCGGGGATGCTTGCCTACGCCAAATCGTTGCCCAACTGTTCGGGCAACGTGGTCGTCTTTGGCACCTGCTCGGGGGCGCGCCACGCCTATTTGTGTGCCTGTCGTACGCCCGGCTTTGCGGCCATCATCAACTGTTGGGGTGGGCGCGTCACGATGACGGCGCAAGAGCTGAGTGCCAATCAGCCAGTTGCACCGGTCGACTATACCAAGGATTTGACCTGCCCCGTGTTGGGGATTTTTGGTGAAGAAGACCAATTCCCTACGCCGGCGCAGGTGGCCGAGCTGGAGCAGGCCTTGGTCACACACGGCAAGCCGCATGAATTCCACATGTACCCCAATGCTGGGCACGGCTTCTTTTATTATGACCGCCCCGCCTATCGCCAAGAGCAAGCCATGGATGGCTGGAAGAAGATTTGGGCGTTTTTGCAGAAATATGTGGCGTAGAGGAGCCTGATATGTGCACTATGATTGCAACACAGATAAAAGTGGCTGGCAGTGCCAAAGGCAGCAACGGCTGGTTTACGGTGCGTGAAGTCAACGTATCGTACGATCATCCCTTTGAGGCGCCCTTTGAGCACGCCCTCAACCTCGATTTCGTCAATGAGTCGATGGGAGTGGGCGCGCGTGTCGCAGTAGAGCTGGATGTGGACTCCGCGCGGCAGTTAGTCGCCACCATCAGCGAGATTCTCGCCAAAGCCGAAGCCGGCGGCTATGTTACGCCGGGGTCGCGAGCAGCGCATTGACGCGTGGTTTGACATCGCGGGCAATTAGCTCGATGGCACTGAGTAGCTGCTCGTGACTGAGTCCCGCATTGTCCATCTGGAAGCTGAAACGGTCGACGCCGCCCAATGCCTGACTATGGCGCACGATTTTGGCGGCCACTTCGGCCGGATCGCCCACCAGCAGGGCGCCAAGGGGACCGTTTTGGGCGTCGAAGCGTGGTTTGGTCACTGGTGGCCAGCCACGCTCTTTGCCGATGCGGCTAAACGTTTCGGCGTAGCCCGGGTAGTAGTCGGCGACCGCTTTTTCGCTGTCTGCACCCACATAGCCGAGTGAATGCAAGCCGACGCGGCACTGCGTGGGTGGGTGGCCGGCTTCGTGCCAAGCGCGCCGGTAGAGGTCGATGAGTGGGCGGAAGCGGTGTGTCTCACCACCAATAATCGCTACCATCAGCGGCAAGCCCAGCACGCCGGCACGCACAAAGGATGCTGGCGTGCCGCCTACACCCAGCCAAATCGGGAGCGGGGACTGAATGGGGCGTGGGTAGATGGCCTGAGCCTGTAGGGCAGGGCGGTGTTTCCCCGTCCATGTAATCACGTCGTTGTCGCGAATCTGCAAGAGTAGGTCCAGCTTTTCGGCAAAGAGTGCATCGTAGTCGTTCAGGTCAAGGCCAAACAGTGGATAGGCTTCGATAAACGAGCCGCGCCCAGCAATGATTTCGGCGCGGCCATGTGAGACAAGGTCGAGCGTCGCAAAGCTCTGGAAGACACGCACTGGGTCAGCCGCACTCAGCACGGTGACCGCACTGGTGAGGCGCATGCGCGTGGTGCGGGCCGCCGCCGCTGCCAGGATGACTGTTGGCGCTGAGTCGAGGAATTCTGGACGGTAGTGTTCGCCGATGCCAAAGACATCCATGCCCACCTGATCGGCGACATGCATGCGTTCGAGCAGTTCGCCGAGGGCGTGGCTGCTGGCTTGTGGTGAATAGTGGTCGTGCTGGGTGCGTGCCGCAGCAAAGCTATCAATTCCGATTTCCATGGTGTCCTCATCCAGGTGCTTCATTGGCGTCATCATAGCATGGAACCGATTCGTGCTGTTGTGTGTGGCATGCATCAGCCCGCTCATTTTCCCGTATGATAGTGGGAAACACCGTACGCAAAGGAGTCCGCTTATGACCCGTCATTTTGCGATGCGCATGCAGCATGTGCAGCTCTCTGCAGTCGACGAACTGTTGATGCTCGGCTCCAAGCCGGGGGTGATTGCATTTGGGGGAGGGTACCCTGATGCGAGTCTTTTCCCCTATGACGAATTACACATGGCAGCACAGACGGCTATCCTCGAAAATGGTGCAAGTGCGCTGCAGTACTCCGTCCCCATAGGTACTCCCGAGCTGCGTACGCAGATTGCGCAGCACATGACCACCCATGGCACGACCTGTGGCATGGACGACGTGCTGGTGCTCCACGGCGGGCAACAGGGGATTGATTTGGTGGCCAAGCTCCTCATCGACCGCGGCGATATCATCATCACCGAAAACCCGACGTTTGTGGGAGCACTGATTGCGTTTAATGCATATGAGCCACGCTATGTGGGGGTGGCGATGGACGATGACGGCATGGACATGGATGCCCTCGAGCATGCCCTCAAACACAATACCAATGTCAAACTCATCTACACCATGCCCGATTTCCACAATCCGACGGGGGTGACGATGAGTCTGGCACGGCGCCAGCAACTCATTGCATTGGCCAACACGTATGATGTGATGATTCTCGAGGATTCGCCGTACCGCAGTATTCGTTTCGAAGGAGCCGATTTACCCACGCTCAAAAGTCTCGATACGCAGGGGCGAGTCATTTATTTGGGCAGTTTTTCCAAAATTCTCGCCCCCGGCTTGCGCTTGGGGTGGGCGGTGGCTGCCCCGGATATCATGCACAAACTGGGATTGCTCAAAATCGCCGTCGACACGCAGTGCAGCACGCTCAACATGGCGATTGCCTCGCTGTTCATGGCCAATTACGACCTCGATGCGCACATTCAGCGTTTGCGTCAGCACTACCGCCATAAACGCGACGTCATGCTCGACACCATGCGCGCCACCTTCCCGGCATCGATGACCTGGACACATCCGCACGGTGGGTTATTTACGTGGGTCACATTTCCGCAACAGGTGGATGCAACTGCGTTTATGCGCGAAGAAATGTTGCCCAAAGCGGCAGTCGCCTATGTGCCAGGGGCAACGTTTTTTCCGGTGACTCCTCAGCACAACTATGCGCGCATGAACTACTCGTCACAGCCTGAAGCACTGATTGAGCGAGGCGTGACTGCGCTCGGGCAGCTATTGCATCAGTATCTGGTGAAAAACTAGCCGACAATCGCCTGTACCGTCGCCGCCAAGTCGCTTAAATCAGCGAGTACGGCATCAGGGTGGTGGGCGGCGAGATCGGCCACGCTAAACGGCCCGGTGGCCACGGCCACCGTGCGCGCGCCGTGCGCCTTGCCGCAGGCGATGTCGTTGGGCGTATCGCCCACAATCACCAAGTCCTGCCCCGACATCGCGGGGGTCAAGTACTGATGGGCGCGTGCGAGTGCATAGCGTGGCAGCTCGACACGTTGGTGGTGGTCGCTGCCGTAGGCGCCAGTGCGCATATCGATGAAGTCACGCAAATCAGTCAAGGTTAATTTGAGTTCGGCTACCGCCTGCATGTTGCCGGTCAGCACGGATTGATGAAAATCAGGCGCATGCTGGAAGTACTGTAAAGCGGCGGGCACGCCCGGGAGTACCCGCCCACGGGCTGCCATTTCGGCACGCCGCGCTGTCAGCTCTTGCATGTAGGCGTCAGCAAAGGTGGGGAGCAATGCGGTGATTTCTGCAGGGTCGCGCTCGGGGAATGTTTCGCGGATGATTTGTTGGTCAGTTTTACCGGCGTATTCGCGGCGGTCATTGCTATTGGGGCGGCCGTAGACATGACTCATGGCGGCACGCATGGCTTCACCTGCCACACCGCCGCTGTAGAGCAACGTGCCATCAATATCCCACAAAATCAAACGCATACGTGTACCTTTTTACAGACCGCCAAAATAACGCAGTGCGAGGCGGATTCGGTCATCGATGGAGTCTGGTGCGCTAGCAGGGATGCTGGCCACGGCGGCGTTGGCTTCGGCAATACTATAGCCCAGTCCCATCAAAATATCGATTAATTCGCTATCACGTCCACCGGCTGCCCCTACACTACCACCGAGGATACCACGTGGGTCGATTTTGCCTTTGAGCTCGAGCACCATGCGTTCGGCCGTTTTGCGCCCGATGCCAGGGACCTTGCTCAGGCGCACCACGTCACCACTGGCGAGGGCAGTGCGCAAATCGTCGGGGCTGAGGCTTGAGAGCAAATTCATGGCGACTTTGGGGCCGATGCCGCTCACCGCCAGCAGCTGGTCAAAAAGTAGGCGTTGCACCCACGATTCAAAGCCGTAGAGGGTCAAGGAGTCTTCGCGCACCACGAGGTTGGTATACAGGGTGACCTGGTCACCATCGTTGAGGCGGGCGAGCAGTGGTTTGGGCACATAGACCATGTAGCCGACGCCATGCGTATCAACAATCACATAATCGCTGCCACTGGCCGCAATCGGCCCTGATACCATGGCAATCATGTGCGCCTCCTATACAAAAGACCCGGCCGTCGGCCGGGTCTCGAAATGGAGCGGGAGACGAGATTCGAACTCGCAACCCTCTGCTTGGGAAGCAGATGCGCTACCATTGCGCCACTCCCGCCCATTGCCGTTATTGTAGCGGGTTGGGGGGGCGCTGTCAAGGATGCGCCGCCAACATACCCCGCATAATGCGCTCGAGTTCAGCACAGTGCTGTTGCCACGAAAAATGCGATACCACACGGGCACGACCGGCCATGCCTAGGCGCTGAGCATGCGCAGGGTCTTGAATCAGCGCCGCCATCGCATCGGCAAGCGCATTGACATCACCTTCGGCGACGAGGAGCCCTTCGTGGTCATGGCGCACAATCTGATTGAGGGGTGTGATATCGCTGGTGATGACGGGGAGTGCCATCGCCATGTATTCGTGAACCTTGAGTGGCGACCAAAAGAATCCTGCGGCTCGGAGGGCTGGGTGGGCACTGGTATCAAATGGGGCAATGCCGATGTCGGCATCCGCCAAGATACGTGGCATCTCAGCATAGGGTTGTGCGCCGGTAAACACGATGTCTGGGTGATTTGCCGCCAGTGCACGCACCTGTGCATACTCAGGACCATGACCCACAAACACAAAACGTGCCTTGATGCCACGCTCGAGCACGAGCCGGGCTGCCTGTACCCCGTGTGCGACCCCATGCCATGCCCGGAACGAGCCGATGAAGATGACCGTCGGTACATGGTCGGCGGCGTGTGGCGTCGTCCGTGGCGTGAAGCGTTCGACATCGGCGCCCCATGGTGTCTCGTGGATGCGTGTGCGGTCGATTTCTGCAGGGATGGTGGTATGGAGTGGGGTCACTATGGCGTCAGCCCAGCGGCATTGCTGTGTCGCCCAGCGCCGCATCGGTCCCCCGAGGCGGTCATCGATTTGGCGTTTGCGGATACTAGGCGGATCGACGATGAGGGCGTTGACTTCGAGCAGTGTGGGGCATTTGAGCAGGCGTGCTGCCAACATTCCCGCCCCCGCAAAGTTGTAGTAGCGCTCCATGATGATATCGGGTTGCAGGCGTCGCGCAAGAGAAACAATCGTTGGTGTTGCTAGCAGTGACAGTGGTTTGGGGATGTCGATATGATGAATCGTTACACCGTGGATGTGGTGCACTGCAGGATGCACCAGCTGGCGTAGGTCGGTATGATGCTCGTTGCTGACCGCTACCACATGCACATCGTGACCGCGCTCGTGTAAGCCACGGGCAACTTCGATGGCATGTGTGGAGCCACCAAGGTTGCCCGGCACAGGAATACCGCTTGCAACATACAAAATCTTCATGGAGCAGCGAATTACATACGCTCGTAGCGCTCAAGGTCGAGCACAATACACAATGCACCTTCGGCAGCCGTAGCGACTGTTTGTTGAGCTTTAACCACCGATGTATCCTCGACTCCGACCAGCAGCGTCGTATTACCGCGGCGCAAAAAACCGCCACTCGATGCCAAACGGGTGACTCGGAATCCTTGCTCCACGAGTGCATCTACTGCAGCATCTGCAACAGCGTCTTCGGTCACAAATACGAGTAATTTCATTGTGGTGCTCCTTTACGGTTAGACTGAACCAGCATTACGGATACGCTGAGTCATAGGCATGGTATAGGCGTGACAGATGGCGACTGCGACTGCATCTGCGGCATCGTCTGGCTTGATGATCTGAGGCATCCGCAAGGTGAGGCGTACCATTTCTTGCATCTGCTTCTTGTCGGCACCACCATAGCCAGCCACAGTTTGTTTGATGACAATTGGCTTGTATTCGTAGACACTCAGCCCAGCGTGCGCTAGTGCCAACAGCGCAACTCCGCGCGCTTGTCCAACGGTCAATGCCGTGGTCACGTTTCTGGAGAAAAAGAGCTCTTCGACAGCACCACTATCCGGTTTGTGTGTGTCGATACATTCGCACAGCCCTCGGTACAGGATGAGCAAGCGTTCGGCCTGTGGCATCCCTGCAGGTGTGGTGAGTGCACCACATGCCACCAACGTCACCGTGCTGCCGTGTTGTTCGATGATACCCCAGCCCATGATGGCGGTACCCGGGTCGATGCCAATAGTGCGCATCATTCGCCTGCAAACTGCTCAGCCAGCTCGTCGGTAATGTCGAGATTGCTGTAGACTTTTTGCACGTCGTCGAGGTCTTCGAGGCGTTCGATGAGCTTGAGTGTCTTGAGTGCTTCGGCAGCATCGGCCTGGACAAGCGTCTTGGGCCGCATCACCTTTTCGGCGGTGGTGATGGTCAGCCCAGCGGCTATGAGCGTATTGCGAATAGCGATGAGTTGTTTGAAGTCGGTGTAGACTTCGAGGATATCGCCACTCTCTACCACATCATCGGCACCGGCATCGATGGCCAGCATCTGAGCGTCTTCGCTGGCGATTTTGCTCCCACTCAGATCGATGACAATCATGCCCTGCATATCAAACATCCAGCTGACCGACCCAGGTTCACCCGGATTGCCACCAATTTTGGTAAAGGCGGCACGGACTTCGGATGCAGTACGGTTGCGGTTATCGGTTGCTGATTCAATCAAGAGCGCCACACCACCTGGTGCATATCCCTCGTAGGTGATTTCTTCGAGTTGGGCTTCGCCACCTTTGCCCAGTCCGCGGTCGATGGCGCGTTGAATGCTGTCGGTTGGCATGTTGCTGCCACGAGCACGGTCGACGGCAATGCGCAAGCGAAAATTAGCGTCAGGGTCACCTGACCCGCCATCACGGGCGGCAATGGCGATGTCTCGTGCAAATTTGGTAAACAATTGCCCACGGCGCTGATCAAGCACACCCTTGGAACGGCGAATTGTGGCCCACTTGGAGTGACCGGACATATACATACCTCAATTACACAAATGCTCATCGCATTATAGCACAGCCAGCCTAGCGTCTTAACGTGGCAAATCGCCTCGTCGTGCTGTTTACTCTACACCAAAAAACCACCACGAGGACCCCCTCGTGGTGGTTGCTGGCACACTGGCTTAATTGTTGATGGGTTGCGTGTTGGTCTGCTGTTGTACGCGTACGACGAGACTCTTGAGGCGATCGCCGTCGAGTGATTCGTATTCAATCAAGGCGTTTGCCATATCATCGAGTACTGCACGATTGGCAGACAGGATGGCGCGCGTCTGCTCGTAAGCTTCGGCCACGATGCGATGCACTTCCTCATCGATTTTGCGGGCGACGTCTTCGCCATAGTTGCGCTGTTCGCTGATTTCGCGCCCAAGGAAGATCATCTCCTCCTTTTCGCCGAAGGCGATTGGTCCGAGTTTGCTGCTCATACCAAAGCGGGTCACCATGGAGCGTGCAATACGTGTGACCTGGGTGATATCACCCGACGCCCCAGTGCTGACCTCTTCGATGCCGAAGACGATTTCCTCGGCAACACGCCCACCAAGTGCGGACACCAGCTGCGCAGTAAACTGCGATGCTGTGGTGTAGCGCAGGCTGTCTTCCTCGGGGAGGAAGAGTGTATACCCGCCGGCACGTCCACGTGGGATGATGGTCACCTTTTGGACCATGTGGGACTTGGCCATGCCTGCAGCTGCAATGGCATGCCCAGCTTCGTGGTACGACACCAGCAGTTTTTCGCGTTCAGACATCACCCGGCTACGGCGTTCGGGGCCGCCAAGGGCCACACGCTCTACCGCATCGGTCAACTCCAGCTGGCCAATCTGCTTTTTGGAGCGGCGCGCTGCCAAAATGGCCGCCTCGTTGATGGCGTTTGCCAAATCGGCACCCGAAAACCCAGGAGTGAGTTTGGCAACCACACTCAAGTCGACGTCGTCAGCAAGTGGCTTGCCCTTGGTGTGTACCGACAGGACTGCCACGCGCCCCTTCATGTCGGGGGCATCGAGTACAACTTGGCGGTCGAAACGACCGGGGCGCACCAAGGCCGGGTCGAGCACATCGGGACGGTTGGTGGCTGCGATGACGATGATGTTGGTGTTGGAATCAAAACCATCCATCTCGACCAAAATCTGGTTGAGGGTCTGCTCACGCTCGTCGTGCGATCCGCCAAGACCAGCGCCACGTTGACGCCCGACGGCATCAATTTCGTCGATGAAGATGATACACGGGGCATTGCGCTTAGCCTGGTCAAACAAATCACGCACACGTGATGCACCCACACCCACAAACATTTCGACGAATTCCGAACCAGAAATCGAGAAGAATGGCACACCGGCTTCACCGGCGACGGCACGTGACAGCAGGGTTTTACCCGTTCCTGGCGGACCAACCATCAACACACCACGTGGGATGCGTGCGCCGAGTGCCGAAAACTTGTCGGGAAACTTGAGGAATTCGACGATTTCGGTCAAATCCTGTTTGGCTTCTTCTTGGCCGGCCACATCCGCAAATGTCACACTCGGCTTGTCACCCGAAAACATGCGTGCGCGGCTTTTGCCGAATGACATGGCCTGGTTGTTTGATCCTTGTGCTTGGCGCATGAAAAAGACGAAAAACCCGATCATCAGGAGTACTGGCAAGAAGACTGACAACAGGTTGAAGAGACCGCCCCATGCAGGAGCTGCACCAATTTTGACATCGACCGTGTCAAGCGGCACATCGGCCTGCACCAATAGCGTGGTGATGCTGTCGCCACTCTCGATACGTGTACGTACCTGTTTGCCGTCACGATAGACGACAATCAAGTCGTTGCTGCCAGATTGGACTTCGAAGCGATCGATACGTCCTTCTTTGGCATCGGCGAGCACAGAATAGATGCCCCGTTCATCGGTGACCGTTTGTGCACTGCTGAAGTAATTGAAAAAAAGTGCAAGGGCGGCCACAAGAATCACGAGGTAAACAAAGCTGTTTTTGAGCCAGCGATTTTCGCCCATAATACTTCTCTATCTAGGAGGTACACTCCGTGGTAGGTGGGGCTCTGATACGACCAGAGGAAAACACACTACGTGTTTGGTGTTGTGATTATATCATTGTCATTTTCATTGGGGCAAGGATTTTTGTGCCAAAAACACGAACTCTTATTGAAATCTTATAATTGACACTCACGCCACCCTGTGGCAGTGACACTGGAAGGAACTCCTCCCAGTGTCACTGCGTATGTTAGTGCGTATATATTTCTGGTTTAAGCACACCAATATAAGGCAGATTGCGGTAGAGTTCGGCGTAGTCGAGCCCGTATCCAACTACGAATTCATTGGGAATGTCAAATCCGAGATAGTCGACAGTCAAGGTGACACTTGGGTCGCGGCGTGCTGGTTTGTTGAGCAGGGTACAGATACGCATGCTGGCAGGGTCACGTTTCATCAACTGTGCATGTAAATACGCCAATGTTAAGCCACTATCAATGATATCCTCCACAATCAGTACATGGCGCCCAGCAATATCCATGTCGAGATCTTTGAGCAGACGCACCACTCCACTCGAATGCGTGCCATGTCCGTAGCTCGATGTCGCAATAAAGTCAATTGCAACAGGGATATCAATGGCACGACACAAATCCATCATAAACATGGTGCACCCTTTGAGCACCCCGATCATGACGAAATTCGATGTATCACGGTAATCGCGTGAAATAATCTGCCCGAGCTCCTGAATGCGTGTGGCAATTTGTTGCTCACTCAAGAGGACCTGCTTAATGGCGTGATGCATGAGTTCTCCCTGTTATGTATGTCGGTTTGTTTCATCATACCGTAGAATCAGTCACCATGACACACGAAATCTGCAGACTTGCGCTCCCAACTGTCACGCAAAATGCTGGGTGAACGCGGATGCCAACCACCCACACCACCGTATCACCACAACACACCAATGGCCACGTATCTCGTTGTGATACAGGAATCTTTGCATCCACAAACACATCTTGCACTCGGCGATGTTGCCCATGCCCGATGCCGATGCGATCACCGGGTTGGCGTGTGCGCACCACATAGTCATGGTGTGGGTGCAACTGTATCTGCCAATAATCGCGATGCGCAGTGTCAGCATACTGTGCGCGTACTTGTAGCTTAAATTGCCCACATGCAATGTCATCTGGTGCAGTGAGTTGGTATGGTGGTGCATGGTATGCGGGAGCAGCCCCGGGTGCGGGTGGAGTGCCTAGCCCGACCACTCCGTTGTACAGACATACCCGCATCGGATGTGGCAACGATACCTGTGCAGGGTTCTGTGTGAGTACCGCCTGTCGGATGGCTTCAATATGCACCCACGTGACTTCACGGAGTGTTGCATAGACATGCATAATCGCCTGCCGGATAAGCGCACGTTGTAGACTCACATGCAGCGTCGCAAAGGTGGTGTGATGCATTGTCAGCCATCCCGGTGAAACCACAACCACGTCTGCCCAGTGCTGTGTGGCCATCGCATCAATGTACGCACTATCATCGCCTGCAATCGCCGCATTTTGCGCGAGGAGTTGTGTGATGTGTGGTTGCTCTTGGCGGAGCTGTGGCAAGAGTTGGGTGCGTATGCGTACACGGAATGCGGATTGATTGTGATTGCTCGGGTCTTGGCGTGGCGTGAGTGCTGCAACCGCACAATAATCAAGTATGGTCGCTCTGCTGATGTCGAGCAAGGGGCGCACAAGTGCGGCACGTCCCGGTAAAGCGCCGGGTGCCCACACCGCCCACGGGATGTACGGGCGCATGGCGGCCATGCCATGGGGGCCACTACCACGCAAGAGGCGCATCAATACGGTTTCGGCTTGGTCGTCTTGGGTGTGTGCGACGACCACGATATCAGCGTCACAGTCGACCGCATATGCTGCCATCCGCCGGTACCGCACCACACGTGCTGCTTCACTGAGATTGTGGTAGTGGGGGGCTTCACTGGCGATATCAGCGCGATCACAGCGCACCGCCACACCGAGTGCCGCAGCAGCAGATGCCACAAATTCGGCATCTGCTGCTGATTGCGCACCACGCAAGCCATGATCGAGGTGAAATACTGCGAGCTGGGTACGCGTAAAAACATGACATAATGCGTGGAGCAATGCCAACGAGTCTGGCCCACCAGAGACAGCCACCACGATGCGCTGCGCTGAGGCGAGCAAGGCATGGTTGGCCAAGTGACGCACCATTGGATGATGGCGTGTACTCATGGCTGAGTGGCAACAACGAGCGTTACAATGGTCAGCTGTCGTTGTTGTGTAAACGGTGTATCTACGACGCTGGTCTGTGTACCCTGCACATCACTCCAGCCATAGATGGTCACCCGATTATTCGGCAAGGCACTCATCGCTCCACATGGGCCGACGATTTGTGTGTAGATGCGCTGCAGATTAAAGGTCGCATTCGGATCATCGGTTTCAGCGCAGGGAAACTGCGCACTGTCCTGCGGGTCAATGTTGATCTGCACTGTTTCACCACTCGCCACACTACCAATATGCTGGCTTGATGTGTCGTAGACGACCACCACATCCTCGAGGGCGAGCCCCGTCAGTGTAATGGTGCCTGCAAGTGTCGTGTTGCGTTGCAGCAGGGTGTGTTGTACATCGAGTGGACGGGGCTGCAGACGAATCCCCATAAAGTAGTTGATGTCGCCAACATTACTCGTATAGTCAGCTTGATGTACGGTGGTATCCATGGCCGCCAGTGAGATCGTTGGTACTTCGTTGAGTTCAATCAGTGTTGTTGCTACCGTGTTTTGTACTGTCACGCGTTGGCGTTGCGGTGTATAGATAGCCGTACTACTTGTGCTGACCGCATCCGGGTTTTGCTCATCTTGATGCACCACTACCAGCTCATATGCGAGTGTCGTATTCCCACGAATCGCCCAGTTGCTGATCATGAGTACTCCTGTCACCAACAGGGCGGTGGCGGGGATGGTAATCCAGGCCAAATCGGGAGTGCCACGGCGTTTGAGGAGCATGTAGGTGACCGGTGCAATGAGAACAATATAGGTCACCACAATCAGAAAAATCACCAATGGCGAGAGCTGTGTTAGTGCAGGGATGGTCACCCCATTGGCCAATACCTCGTTGTAAATACCACTCGCTGGAAAGGCCGCCGTACTCAGTGACAATGGGTATGTTGGCTCGATGACTGGTTGCCAATACCACGCCTGTGCTGACCATCCACGGGTCGCATCAAATGGGAGTACCGTGTGAAAGACTTCACCTCTGCCCACGCTGCGCTGCCACAGCAGCGCCTCATGGTCGCGTACTGCCAACGCATTGTGTATGCCACGTGCCACTGGCACCCGAAGTGTGGCCGGCCAGTCATCAGGCAGTGCTGTGGCTGCCACATCGGTGCGTGTGTCGATTTCAATCGCACCCAAGTCACGCCAACTGTCTGCCAGTGTGCCTGAGACAACGATACGTCCACCGAGGTGGAGCCACGCTCGGATGGCACCTTGTTGTGCGGCAGTGAGTTGCAGTGGATCCGCAATAAACAGCGTGTAAATGCCGTGCAGTGCAGCCACAGTACTCGGAAATGCTTGCGGTGTGACGGTACGCACGACTGCTGGGATAGCACCATTTGCGAGTGTCGCGGTATTGAGCTCCGCAAGTAAATTAGTATCGTCAGCAATCACCACGCTGAGTAGGTCTGAAATCGGTTCTGCATTGATGATGGTACTGCGCAGGATGCCGTTGGAATCACGTACACGTGCCACGATGTTGCGTGCATAACCAGGCATAATCGTAGTGAATTCAATACGCTTTTGGCTCCGGGCAGGGAGCGTGATGTCGTGATACCAGGTTACAACTGTCCCACGGTCCGCAGTAATCGCCCATTCGAGCCGCACGTCGCGGTCAACATCATCACCGGTCACGGTGAGTACTACGGGTGTCAGTCGCATGACCGCATAACTGTTTGCAAAACCGACTTGTGCAGTGATATCCACACCTGCCGTGGTCTGTGCATGGACAGGTTGATACCACGGCATCAGAATCAACACCATGCACCACACAACCATCGCATAGAGATGCTTCATCGCCGATTACTCCTGCGCCAGTGATGGGCATTGACTGACCAAGGTGAGTACCTGGTTGAGTGTTTGTGCAGGGGTGTGATGATCCCCGTTGATGATGATGGCATCGGGGGCAGGGAACATAACGTGCTTGTCGCGTTCATCGCGGATGCGCATTGATTGGGTGAGGGCAGCTACATCTACCGACTCGCCACGGGCGGTGAGCTCGGCAACACGCCGCCGCACGCGTTCCTCAAGTGAAACCTCGAGGTAAATTTTGAGTGGTGCTTCGGGAATGACAACAGCGCCGATGTCGCGCCCGACCATGACCACATGTCCCTGTAGTCCAATTGCACGTTGCCGGGCGCGCATGATGGTGCGTACCGCGGGATGGGCAGCCGCCAGCGAGACGATTTTTTCGACCTGTTGATCGCGGATCGCCCAGGTCACATCCTGGCCGTTGAGGAGCACGGTATATTGGCGCCCATCGTGTTGTGTGGGCGCAAGCACTGCAATCTCGCATGACTCTGCCAATGCCGTGACTGCATCGCCCTGTTGTGGATCTTGCTGTGCATCAAGCACCGCACGTGCCAATGCACGGTACATGACACCCGTGTCAAAGTAGATATACCCGAGCGTCGCTGCGAGGTCGGCTCCCAATGTGCTTTTGCCGGATCCTGCGGGACCGTCGATGGTGATAACGTTTGGTCTCATCATGATGAAATACCCACCCCTGCAACTGTCGTATGCGTATTATACTCTGCATGCGCGTGCAAGGGGAGCACCAGATGCGATGTGCGGCTCGGTCCACCCAATGCCGTATGCCACAGGCACAACGTGCCTGTGGCATACGGCGCTCGTCTTTTTACCGCACTGCAATCGATGATCCACCCTTGCGTGCTGATGCTTGGATGGCGTCCCACAGCTTGGCCATACGCAACCCGACTTCGGGTGGGCATGGGTTGGTAGCACCTTGGCGCACGGACAGGAATTGCTCCCATACGCCTAGTGATGCGGCTGTTGGTACTGTTTCTGGCGGGGTATCGCCGTTGTACTGCACCTGCAACTTTTCGCCCCAGACACCCGTGTATACGATGCCTTTGTCGCCAAAGACGCGAATATCGGAGTGGCATGACGGCATCGCTTCACCACAGCCATGGAGCGACACGAGTACACCCGATTTGAGGCGGGCAATCACCACACCCAACGTCTCGACTGGGCGCCCCTGGTTGTCGAGGTAGGCAGCTACTTCGGCGACATCTTCACCGGCCAAGTCGACGGTGGTATTAAGCAAGTGTGCCCCCGTGTCAAACAAAAAGCCACCACCGGCGATGTCGGGGATCTGGCGCCACGTGTTGACCGTGTTGACGCCCCAGTTTTGCCACACCACGCCACTGATGGTTTTGATGGTGCCAATTGCACCACTGCGTAACATGCTGACAGCGGTACGCACATTGGGTGATAGACTGCCGGGGAATGCCACCACCAACAACTTGCCGGTACGATTGCGCGTGGTAATCAAGCTTTCCGCTTCGGCACCATTCATCACCATCGGTTTTTCGAGCAACACATCGATACCTGCATTCAGACAGGCAGCTGTCTGGTCATGGTGGTATTTGTGTGGCGTGATGATGAATGCGGCGTCAATCTTGCCTTTGTGGTCGCTGAGTAGTTTGTCGAGATCGGGTTGGTTGGCAGGTACGGGCAGATTGGCCGCCTCAAACATGGCAGCTGTTTCTTCGTAGGCCTGCGAGGAAGGCTCACACACCACACTAATTTTGGTGGTGTCTTGCATTTTGATCATGTTGCGGATATGGTGACGCGCCATCCCACCACAGCCAATCATGACGGTGCGAACCTGTGACATCGTTGTCTCCTTGAGTGATAAACGGGCTTCATGTACATCCTACACGAAAAAATAGCGCTGTGTGAAAGTTTATCCGCGCCCCACATAGGGCATATTGGTTGCCATGATGGTCTGAAAAAGTACGTTGGTCGAAAGTGGGAGATTTGCCATGGCCACCACTGCCTCTGCCACATGGGTGACATCCATCAGTGGCTCGACAACCACCGCACCATGGGCCTGCATGATGCCCTGTGCCATGCGCTCAGCCATAGCGGTGGCCGCATTGCCGATGTCGATTTGTCCCACTGCAATCTGGTGTGTGCGTCCATCGAGGGACGCCGCTTTGGTCAACCCCGTCACTGCATGCTTGGTGGCGGTATAGGCGATTGACTGCGGGCGTGGCACATGCGCCGATATCGAGCCGTTGTTGACGATGCGCCCCCCCTGCGGTTGTTGGTGCTTCATGATGCGAAATGCCTGCTGCAGGCAGTAAAACATGCCGTTGAGATTGGTGTTGACCACTGCCTGCCACGCATCAACTGGTAGCTCGTCGATGGGGACTGCAGGGGCACCAATACCCGCATTATTGAACAAAAAATCGAGGCGACCGTAGTGTGACTCCACCTGCGCAAAGGCCGTGGTAACCGCCGTCGGGTCAGCCACATCGCATGGTACCACCAATGTATGGTGGTGGGGCGCACACATCGACTGGGTGACCTGTAATTCAGTCTGATTGCGCCCCAGCAACGCCACATGCCATCCAGCTGCCACTAGGGCGACGGCGCTGGCGCGACCAATTCCACGACTTGCTCCCGTGACCACGGCAATTCTCGGTGTTGACATGTGTCCTCCTCGTCATAACACGACACCCCCACGAAGCGTGTACATGCTTCGTGGGGGTGTGACATGGCTGTTTACTTGCTTGGTTTGCGCAAAATAAAGAAGTAGTAGGGAGCATCGGCTGGCGTCGGCGCATCGTATATGGGGCGCAAAATCGGCTCCCACAGCCAGTTGATGGTAAATGGGGCTGCAATAATCCAGCGCCCGAGCAATTTGCGTGTAATCAGTGAGGGGGCCGCCAAGTAGTGGCTCAAGTCAAACAACTCGAGGGCTCGATCGCTGAAGTAAGGGCGGCACGATTCGACTTCAAAGCCAATCTCGCGGAAGAGTGCGCTCCACTCGTCACGGCTGAGCATGTTGACATGCACCGACACTTTGTTGAACCAGCGCCCGTAGCGCATGCCGTCGAAGCCGAGTGCGTTGAGGATTTTGGTGCCGAGTAGCTGTGATGGGAAGCGCCCACCAACTACTGACGCCACAAATGGTGCCCCTGGTTTGAGGGTGCGATACGTTTCTGACAGCGTTTCCCGCAAGGGCACCACGTGTTCGAGCACACAGTTGCTAAACGCTGCTGCAAATATTTCATTGGGGAAAGGCAGATCTTTGCCATCGGCCACACTCAATCCCTGGTAAACGTTGCGTCCATAGGCTTCGTGCGTATCGCTGATGATGGGGTCGATGCCGTAGATGACCTTGCCCGGGAAGGCGATTTCGGCAAAGGTGCCATCTCCACTGCCCACGTCGAGGATGGGTTCAGGTAGGTCGGGGGCTGTTTCGGCAAATAAGCGGGCCTCGATCATACGAATCATCACACGATGAGGTGGCAACGTCATCAGATGGGGCACGAGAAAGTCACGGGTCTGGGTCGTCATACTGATTAATTCCTCGCTGAAAGGTGGGCAAATAAACGTTCGTATGCGTCAATGGTGAGCGGCGTGCTAAAGCGTGCTTCGACTTCGGCACGGGTACGGTGGTAATGACTCGGGTCAGCCAAAATGCGCAATAGCGCATCGCCAAGAGCGGGTGCATCACCAATCGGTACCACCAGTCCCATCCCCGTCTGGATGACCGGTTGGCGTACACCGGGTAAGTTGCTGGCCACCGACGGGGTGCCGAGCAACATGGCTTCGACCTGCACCAGTCCAAATGATTCGGTGGAATTGAGGCTGGGGACGGTGATGACGTCACAGGCCCGGAAAAAGGTAGCGAGCTCGCGTTGGTTGAGCGTCCCCAAAAACGTCCAGTGCTGTTTGTACTGCTCAAATAGTGGTGCCAAGCGTCGTGCATAGGCTTCTTCACCGAGTACCTGCTCAAATGGCCCCGCAAACAGTACGCGTGCATCGGGGTGCTGTGCCACGATGGCTGGCAAAGCCCCTAACAATACTTCGACACCCTTTTCGGCAGCCAAGCGCGCCGCCATGCCAATCACCGGACCGGTCAAGTTGTAGCGTTGCCGAAAGGCGGCGACATCGTCATCGCTACTCGCCATGACTTCTACAGGCGGTGGGATCACCGTCACCTTGGATTTGAAGCGTGACAAGTACGGCGAATGAGTGGCAAAATCGTCTGTGTAGGCCACAATGCGTGTGGCGAGTCGGCCCGCCATTTCGTTTTGGAATTGTACGACACGGTCGACCACGCGGTTGAACCAGCCTGGTGGTAACTGCAAATCGCAGTGGTAGGTGAGCACCACTGGTTTGCCGAGCAACCAACCACGGGTAGCGAGCCCTGGGGCATCGAATTGCGGCAAGTGCAGACTCATCACGTCGTGGCTGAGTGCGAGCTTGGTGGCTTCAATGCCAAACGTGGGCATGATGACACCTTTGCTGACCCTGGCCGCCACTGGTACGCGAACCACATGTACGCCGTTGAGCGATTCGGTGCGTGGCAGACTTGGGTCGTATTGCGAGGTGAGCACCGTCACATGATGTCCACGTGCGGCAAGCCCAATCGCCAAGCGTTCTGCATAAATGGTCAGACCGCTAGTGTAGGGGCGATAGTAGGTCAAGGCGAGGAGCACACGCATGGCGATTACCGTCCCTCGATTTCAGCACGACTATCCGCCACCCATTGCCACAAGCGCTCGATACCCTGGGTGGTAGAGACCTGTGGTGCCCAATGCAACGCTTGCTGCGCTTTGTCGATGTTGAGGATGCAGACTCGCTGGTCGCCTGGGCGCCAATCCGCAAAGCGCGGTGTGGCCACTGCCCGACCGTTGAGTGTGTCGAGATGTGGGTGGAATTCGCGCCAGATTGAGATGGTGTTGTCGGGTCCACCACCGATGTTGAATATTTCGCCAGCCACATCGTCGATACGCACGATCGCACTGCGGTAGGCGTCGACCAAGTCGTCTACGTACAACAGGTCACGTACCTGTTTGCCATCGCCGTAGATACTCAGCGGGCGCCCCAGCTGTGTCGCAATGATGAAATGTGCCGCCCAACCCTGGTCTTCGACGCCAAACTGGCGTGGCCCATAGATGGCCGATTGGCGAAAGACGACGGTGCGCAAATCGTAGATGCGATGATAGTCGCGCACATATTGGTCGCCTGTCCCCTTAGAACAGCCATACGGGGAATGGAAATCGAGCGGTTGGGCCTCGGTGACGCCACGTGGCAGGTCGCGGTAGCGGTAGCGTGTATCGTCTTCGACCACCACGATATCGTCCATGCCACCATAGACTTTGTTGGTTGACGAGTAGAGCAGAATCGGGTTGCGTCCCGATGCACGGGCTGCTTCGAGGACATTAAAGGTACCCAGCGCATTGATGTCGAAATCTTCGCGTGGGTTGACTACCGATGTGGTAACCGCAACCTGTCCAGCCAGATGTATGATTGCATCGGCATCCGCTAGCGCATCCGTCGTGCTCCGTGCATCACGGATGTCACCCTTGCGCAAGACCACTTTGTCTTGGCCGAACTCTCTGGTGAGCCATGCTAAATTGTGTGCGGCACCTGGGCGTGACAGGTTATCGTAAAGGGTGACTCGATACCCATCGCGCAAGAGTGCGGCAGCGAGATTGGCGCCGATGAACCCAGCTCCACCGGTAATCAGAATGTGCATGCGACCTCTCACATGTAAGCGATAATGTTGTCATTGTCACTGTGTACGACCGACGGTAATACACAAGGATGCGTTTGCGTATATCATACCATAGCCCTATTGAATGATGACGCATATAATACTGACAATATGACATTATCATGTCAATATGGTCTTCAGTTATGATGAATGCGAGCATCATTTTGTTCATTTGAAAGGGCATTACGACAATATATAGGAAATGGCATGGTTTTTTAATCTCGGCGCAGGAAAGCCGTGCAAAATATGGGCTATAATGTGGGTAATTAGAGTGAGGAGATTGTTGTACATACGAAATGATTCCAGATTCGCCACATCCCAACCGAGATGAGGTGCATTGTGGTCGTGTGTGCACTGCATGAGGAACTCGATGAATACTACGCTTGCACTATTCCGTCGGCATATTCTGCGCTGGATGATGTTGCTCATCATCGTGCTCATTGGCGCTTATTTTCGTCTGAACGGGTTATTTGCCTGGGACGAGCCGTCGTTTCGACTCCATCCCGATGAACGTTTTCTCACCGAGGTTGCAAGCCAGATTCGCTTGCCCAATTCATTTGAGCGGTTTATTGACAGTGGGCGTACGCCACTAAATCCGCGCAACGGCAACTACAAATTCTTCGTATACGGCATGTTGCCCCACGAAATCACACGTACCCTGGCCGTATTGCTAACGCCCCCAGACCGCTTACCACCGCAGTCTACTACTCCCAACAATGAAGGCACCAATCCCGAATACCGCCTTTCAACGGCATTTCCGCAGTCTATCCGCGAATTGATTAATCCGGATGGCAAAGACTTCACCATGGAAATCCACCGGGTAGGGCGGTCGGTTTCTGCGTTTTTCGATCTGCTGTCGTTGTTGATGGTGTTTTTGATTGCACGGCGTCTATACGGCGAAAAAGTTGCCTATTTGGCGGCATTGATGAGTGCTGGTACGGCTACCTTGATTCAGCAATCGCACTTTTTCACTGTGGATGCGACGAGCACGTTTTTCATCTTGCTCACCCTTTACTATGCGGTGCGTATCGTGCAACGTGGTGGTGTGTTCGATTATGTGGGGGCTGCCATTGGGGTCGGTGGTGCCATTGCCTGTCGTATTACATTGGCCACCGTTGCAGTGGCTGTCATCGTGGCTGTGCTTGCCCGACTACAGCGCGCCTACGTCAACGAACAGCGGCGTGCAATGGTGCGTGATGTGGCATTGGTGGTGATGTGGGGCATTTTGACGCTTTTTGCGGCGCGCACATTTGGCCCAGACATGTTTGCCGGTACCATGCCTGACAGTGAGCCGCGCATGATTTTGGGCAATGCGCTCGGGCCAGATGTCATGTTCCTTGATGAATTCTTCCATGGCAAGGGCTACTTTGACATCCGCCCTGACGACCGCTTTTTGCAGAGTATGTCGGATATCAGTCGCTTTGCTTCTGGCGAAGTTGATTGGCCCCCCACCCAGCAGTGGGCGGCGCGACCACGCTATGTCTTTGCTCTCTACAACATGGTATTTGCGGGTATGGGTGCACCGTTAGGGGTGGCAGCGTGGCTCGGCTTTGTGGTAGCCGGCTATTACCTGTTGCGCCGGCGCATGATGGAGCATCTCATACCGTGGACCTGGGTTTTGTTCTTTTTTGGTTGGCAGGGTGGTCTCTTTTTGATGACCATGCGCTACTATTTGCCCATCTACGGGATGCTTACCATTTTTGCGGCGTGGCTGGTCGTGCATCTTGCAAGCTATCGGCTGACGGTATTCAACAAACTCATGCACTGGATGTGGCAACCCGGTGACACACAGCTCCACTTCCCACGCGCGTTGGCGATTGCCCGTGGTGTATCGTACATGGTTGTAGTGCCCATGCTCGTGGTTACGATTGGTGCATTAGCGTGGGGGTACGCCTTTACGCGGATTTATACTGAGGATCATACGCGGGTGGCGGCATCACGCTGGATTTACGCCAATATTCCACCGGGTTCCGTTATCAGCTCTGAATCATGGGATGATGGTCTGCCGCTCGGACTTGATGGGCGCAGTGCCGATCAATTCCCCGGTGAAGCCTTTCCCGTCTATGCCGAAGATGAGCTCTCTAAGTATTTTGGTGATGGCTCTGCTGAAAACGAGGGGCTGCTCAAACAAATCGACAATGTCGACTACATCATTCTGAGCAGTAATCGCGTCTATGATACTGCAGGGCGCTTGGTGATGCGTTATCCCGCACTCATCAACTACTACAAATCATTGTTTGACGGCTCGTTGGGGTTCGAGTTGGTGGCAGAGTTCCGCTCGTCACCGCGTCTATTCGGGGTTGAATTCCCCACTGCCGTTTGGGCCGAAGAAGCGTTTAGCGTCTACGATCATCCCCGTGTGCTGATTTTCAAGAAAACAGAGCGTTACACCAGCGAAAACGCCAAGGCGCTGATTTTCCGGGGTGTCGTCTTTGACGAAGTCTACAAAATGACCACCATCCGTGCGAGCAAGGCGATGACGGCGCTGCATTTCACCGATTTGCAGTGGCCCACCTACCGGAATGCTGCATCGTGGAACGAGCTGTTCAGCAATTTCACCACCACCACACTCCCCTGGTTATGGTGGTGGTTGGCACTTGAAATCATGAGTCTGGCCGCCTTCATCTTGTTGCGGCGCGCCCTCGCAGGGTTGCCTGATGGTGGCTTTGCCATCGCCAAAACTCTCGGTCTATTGTTGATTGCATGGCTCGTCTGGTTGGCTGGGACGCTACACGTGTTGCCATTCAATCGCATCGGTGTGTGGGTCGTGGTGCTGCTCGCACTTGTGGCTGCCGCGGTGGTATGGGTGCGTGAGCGTACCCATTGGCACGCATGGTGGATGCAGCGGCGTTTCTTGATTGTGACCACGCAAATCGTCTTCATGTTGGCGTATCTCGCCTTCATTGTGGTGCGCGCACAAAATCCCGATTTGTGGCACCCGGGGCGTGGTGGTGAAAAGCCAATGGATTTGGCATTTTTGACCGCAGTCGTGCGAAGCCCTACCTTTCCACCATACGATCCGTGGTTTGCTGGTGGCATGCTCAACTATTACTACTTTGGCTTTGTGATGGTCGGTGTCTTGGTGCACATGACTGGCATTGTGCCATCGACCGCCTATAATCTCGCCGTGCCGACGATTTTTGCATTGACCGCTGTGGGTGCATGGGGCGTGGCATTGGCGCTGCAAGGCTCGTTCCGTACCATCCATGCGCATGCGTGGCGCTGGTGGTTGCGTGCCTTGCCGTACACCGAGCGGCGCAAATTGGTAGGAGCGTTGTTGGCTGCCCTCTTTACCGTAGTCGCCGGCAATTGGTCACAAGCGTATTGGCTATTGCCTGGGACGGGTGTGAATCCACCGGAGTCGTGCGACAAAGGCACGTCGTATGCTGCCCAGCAAATCTGTGGTGGCCGCGAAGAATGGGCATTTTGGGATGCCACACGCGTGGTTGCTATCAAAACGGGTGATGGGGTCATCAATGAATTCCCCTTCTTTACCTTTTTGTTTGCTGACTTGCATGCGCATATGGTCGGCTTGCCACTACTGATTGCAGCGCTTGGAGTGATGTTGGCTCTGATTCGCCAGCGTACGCACGTACGTGCCTTGTGGGCACGCTGGCGTGAACGCTGGTTGGCTATTGCGCTGTTGGGGCTGATTAGTGGCGTCGCATATGCGACAAACACATGGGATTATCCCACTATTCTCGGCATGTCTGTCGTCACCTTGTTGTTGGTGGCATGGCGTGACGAACAAATTCGCCCCAATTTGATGCAACATATTACTGGTGTGATTGCTGGGGTTGTCGTGCTCTTGCTTGCATCACGCGTAGCCAATTGGCCATTTAGTCAGTGGTTTGCCAGTGACTATACGGGTCTTGAGCGGTGGACCGGTGCACAAACCCCGGCGCGACTGTTGGTCGAATTATCAGGTATGTGGCTGTATGCGGCGTTGAGTGGTGCGGTCGTGCTCATCATCCGGTTGCGCTGGCTCCCAACCACAATCACCATAGGGCTCGCAGGCACATTGCTTATCACGATTGTGCTAAGTATGTTGCGCAATATTCCGGCATTGTACATTGAACTGATTGCGATGAGTATTGGGGCAATTCTGCTTATCGCATTGATGTGGCGGGCGTGGCAGTGGGAATTGCCACAGTGGTCGTTTGGGCGGGCGCGTGTGGTGCAACTCGAACTGCCCGTCTTTGCGGATATTGAACGGCGACCCCCTCCGCGAGTGCCCACCATCTCCCTCGAAACGATTTTCTTGACTGTCATGGTGATGGCTGTGTTGGGTATCTCTGCCCTGACCGAGGTGTTTGTTGCCAAAGGCGACATCGGCCGCATGAACAGCGTCTTTAAATTTGGTATGCAGGTGTGGGTATTTGGGGCGATTAGTAGTGGTGTCATCATTGCATGGGTATGGCAATATCTGCGACGCATCTTCCCCGCACAGCAGCGCATCTGGCAGGCGATAACTGTACTGTTGGTCTTGGCATCATTTGCCTACCCGGTGACTGCCACGCCGGCGCGTCTCGGTGATCGATACGACACTACCATTGCAGCGACACTCGACGGCGAAGCATTCATGTCGTCACCAAATGCGACCTGGAGCGAAAACGGGCAGAACTTTGATTTTAGTGAGGATGTGGCGGGCATCAACTGGATTCGCCAAAATGTGACTGGTGTGCCCATTCTGCTCGAAGCACATGCAGAGGCATACCGTTGGGATGCGCGTATTGCTACGTATACAGGTCTACCCACCTTGCTGGGTTGGCCGTGGCACGAAACCCAGCAACGTAGTGTGACTGATGTGGGTAACGTGCTGAATGCACGGCAAAACGCAGTACGGCGCTGGTACAGTGAGCTCGACAGTGCCAAGACGTTTGAAGAGTTACAAGCCTATGGGGTCGAGTACGTCTACGTGGGGCGCATGGAACGTGCGCTCTACGGTGAGCAAACGGGTGTCGCCTTTACAGAGCTGGCGAATACAGGCAAAATTACCGAGGTCTTCCGCCAAGGTGAGACAGTGATTTACCAGGTACCGCCAGGTGACCATGCTCCAGGGGTGCTCAAGACAGGTACACTCGCCAAGTTACCACCGGCACCACTGCCGCAAGCATCACTCTTGCCAGTGACAAATGAGCGGCTCGCCGAAGTCACGAGCCCAGGGTGGAACCCCATCCAAAACCAGATCGTCATGGTCATCTTGTGGTTGCTCGCATGGTATGCTATCGCCCTGTTGGGGCTGGCACCTGCCATGTGGCTGGGTCAGACACAGTGGGTCTGGTCACGGCTCATCGGATTGCTGCTCATCGGGTATTTCTTGTGGATGCCGGTGAGTGCACGCATCATGTACAACTCTACTACCGGGCTTGGTATTGCGATTGTTGTGACGCTGTTGGTGAGTGTGTGGGCGCTCACGCGCATCGGACTGCGCCAGCTCCCACCCCCCGAAACTCCAATCATGCGTTGGTTTTTGTGGCGGGATGTACCAGGTGCGATACGTATGGGGGTGCAGTATATTGTGTCGTCACTGCGGGCACAATGGCGCGCAGTGTTGGCATTTGAAGGAATATTCCTCGGGAGCTTTGCGGTCATGGTGCTCATCCGCATGGTTAATCCCGACTTGTGGCATCCAGCGTGGGGTGGCGAAAAGCCGTTCGAATTCGGCTTGCTCAATGCCGTGTTGCGTAGCCCCGTGATGCCGCCCTATTCGCCGTTTTTCAGTGGCGGCACCATCAACTACTACTACTACGGCTATGTGTTGCTATCGCTCCCTATCCGGTTGACGGGTGTTTTGCCATCAATCGGCTACAACCTCGTGTTAGCGTCGTTGTACGCCTTGGTCGTGACTGGTGTGGCCGCAGTGCTCTGGCAGATAACGCAGCGCCGCTGGGTGGCGCTCATTGGGGCATTGGCCATGGGCGTGTGGGGTAATCCCGCAGTATCGTTGCAGATCGGCTGGTCACGTGGCATTCTGCCCGTCATCGAGTCGTTGCAACGCGAGGGATTGGCCGGCCTCGGTGCGCCAATTGGTGACTGGTTTATTGGTTCGAGTCGTGTGATTCCCAATACCATCAATGAATATCCTGCATGGAGTTTCTTGTTTGGTGATTTGCACGCCCACGTTATCGCGTTACCCCTTGCCATTTTCATGGTGGCGTTGGTCTGGCACGCCCTCACCGAAAAACGCATCGCCGGCGTATGGTGGTTGTTGACCCCCATCGTCCTCGGTGCCATGGCCATCACCAATTCGTGGGATGCACCCACTGCCGTACTCTTGTTAACAGGCGTGTTGATTCGCCGTGTGTGGGTCGCAGATCGTTGGTGGATGGCAGTGTGGGCCATCGTACAGGCAGCGGTGATTACCGTGAGTGCCTATGTCGGTTATCTGCCCTTCTTCCAGCAGTATGTGCCGCAGGTGGGTGGCATTGCACTCATCACCACGCCCTCGCCGTGGGATGCGTGGTTGGCGATGTGGGGATTGTTCGTGTTGCCAACCATGTTGGTCGTGGTGTTGATTGCGTGGCAACATCGCATCATGCGTGTGGTGTGGCTTGGTGTGTTGCTTAGTGTCGCATTGCTTGGTCTGCTGTTGCCCATGGCCGGTGATGCGGGTGCACTCGTGTTGCCCTATATCGGCAATCCGCGCATCTGGTTGGTCATCGTGCTCTTCGCCTTGCTTCCATTCTTGTTGCGCCGGCAGCCCGATCATCGCATCTGGTTGGGTACATGGGCTATCTGGATTGCCTGGGCGATTGCCCTGGGTGTGGAAGTCATCTATGTGCGTGACCATATGGATGGTGGTGATTGGTACCGCATGAATACCGTCTTTAAGTTTGGTGTACAGAGCTGGCTGTTGCTCAGTGTGGGCATTGGTTTGTTGCTACCGAGGATCTGGCAGCAGCTCACTGCCACACCACCTGCTGCTCCACCAGCTCCTCAGTCTGTTCCTGAATCAACGCTTGAATCAGCTTCTGAATCAACTCCTGTGCCCACCTCCTATCGTGGTCTGCGGGCGGTGCTGACTTCCGTGGTAGTTGCGTTGCTTGTGCTCCCCGTGGTGCTCGGATTGGCATTCCCATTATTTGCTGTACCCAATCGGATGGCATATCGCATGGACGCAGATCAAGCATGGACGCTCGACGGGCTCACGTTCATGGAAAAAGCCAGCTATACCGCATATGACCGTACGATTAGCTTCATGAATGACTATCGTGCCATGCAATGGCTCAACGAAAAAGTCGACGGTGTGCCAGTCGTATTACAGTCAAGTATCGAGTTTTATCGTGATTATGGGGTGCGCATTGCCGCAAACACCGGCCTCCCCACTGTGGTCAGTCCGCTCCACGAAAGTGAACAACGCGACGGGGATATTGTTGGCAAGCGCGACGCGGATGTGATTGAGTTCTATCGCACCACGGATCCTGCGGTCAAGCTGCAAATTTTGTCGCGCTATCGGGTCGGTTATGTGGTGGTGGGTCCTATTGAGCGTGCCGCATATGGCAAAGAAGGCACCGATGCAATTGCCACCGTAGGCTCGCTCCGTGAAGTCTTCAAGGCAGGCGAAACATCCATTTATCAAGTATCCCCGAACATTGCGCAAATCCCACCGTTGCCCAGCAAAAATGGCAATGCGGATGCTCCTGCGGTGGGCTTCCCTTCGGCACCTGAACCAGTCCTGGAGGACTTGAGTGGGCTTGAGAGTCAGTTCAGCGAAGACCCCGGCAATATTGACGTGATGATCCAGTTGGTCGACGGTTATCGCCGCCAGCTCCGCTTCGAAGAAGCAGTGGCTGTGGCGAGCCAGACCCGTGATGCTCACCCCAACGATGTCATGATTTTGCACATGTTGGGCGATGTGGCCATGGAAGGACGTTTGTTTGATGATGCGATTGCGGCCTATCGTGACGCGGTAGTTGCCAATGAATCACCGGGCAATGTCAACAAGCTGATTTCGGGCATGATTAATGCGGATCGACTGATTGATGCACTCAAAGAAGCAGACGATGCCATTGCCAAGTATCCCGACTTCTTGGATTTCTATATGTCACGCGGGCGGATTAATGCCTTGTTGGGCGAATCAGAGGCAGCCAAGCAAGACTATCAGACGTATCTCGACAAAGCACCTGCTGATGCAATATTCCGCAAGGATGCCCAGCAGGCCATTGATCAACTCTCACGATAAACGACTATGCAACACCGTATGCGGTGTTGCATAGTCGTGATTCGATGGATGTGAAGGAGTCAACACTATGGGAGAGATACTCCTGCAGTATTTGGCCACCATGGTATGTGTGGTGGTCGGGATCCCTTGGGCAAAGTATCTATTTGCAACCATGCCCCAGAGTATGGTTGGGATGGCGCGACCACTCGGATTCGTGATTGTCGGTGTGGCGCTCTGGACTGTCGCCATGATTGGCCTCATCCCCTTTAATGGGGGTGGGGTGCTCGTCATGGCCGCACTGATGGCATATGTTGGCTGGCGGCTGTGTGGTGGCATCGACAAAGCGTGGGTAGTGGCGCAGTGGCGGAGCTGGGTCTTGAGCGAAGTATTTTTTCTGGTTGCATTCGCCATGGTCATCTTTATTCGTGGGCACAACCCGGATCCGTGGGGTACTGAACGTCCCATGGATTATGCCTTTTTTAACAGCGTCATGCATAGCCCGAGTTTCCCACCGCTCGACCCATGGATGTCAGGTTTTACCATCAACTACTACTATGCGGGGTACGTGTTGGCCGCCATCCCGGCAATGCTCACCGCCAATGACCCTGTGGTGTCATACAATCTCGCACTTGCGACCACAGCGGGCATGAGTGCTGCTGCGGTGGTGACTGTGGTCGTGAGCATGGTGCAATTGTGGCGTCCAAATGAGCGTCCCGTAGCACGGGGCGAGATTCCCATTGTGGCCACACTTGCGTTTGTGGCATTGCTGGTTGCTGGCAACATGGGCGGATTCTTGCAGATTGTCTCCGGTGTGCCAGAAATCTTGGCACTCGAGTCTGGCGATATCGTGAATGCTGTCCAAAACGGCCTCGGTGCGCGTGAACCTGTGCCGCTGCGGCACACGTTTAAAGGGTGGGAATATGATGGTACTAGTCAAGTGGTGCCGCGTGACACGTGGCAAGACTTCAACTGGTGGAATCCATCGCGTGCCATTTGGGACAACAACCTGAGTCCTGATGGTAGCAGTGAACGGCGCTATGCTATCACCGAGTTTCCCTTCTTTTCGTACTGGCTCGGTGACATGCACCCGCATGTCATGTCGTTGCCCTTTGTGCTACTCTTGTTGGCGCTGATTTTGCGGCGTGCCCATGCTCCCATGCCCGATGTGCTACTCCCCGGGTTGCTATTAGGGCTACTCTACCCACTCAACAGTTGGGACTACCCCACATACGTGCTCTTGTATGGGGCTGCGCTGGTATGGCAGAGTCGGCAGGTGGGGCGTACATGGCGCGAGATCGCCATCGAGGGTGTCAGCGTGGTTGGGGCATCGTATGCATGGTATTTGCCATTTCATCTGACTTTTTACTCGTTGGTGGGGGGCGCCGACCCACTGGTCGACATCCCGCTGATTAGCACATTGTCACAGTTTTTTGGCTTGGCCCCCGCACGTACCGAGTTTCACGGGCTCTTTATCATGTTTGGGCTCTTTATGGTGCCCATCGTGATTGCATTGTGGCGGGTGCTCCGTACGCGCAATGAGCAGATCTTGTATGCAGCCACCATGCTCGTGGCAGTGGTCGGCGCATTCACGGGATTTACCACGTTGGCGGCTATTCCTTGGCTGGCACTTGTTTTTTACATCGTGAGTACACGTGACGATTTAGCTGCGCCTGTTGCCATGTGGCTTGCAATCGCCACAATCGCCGCCTTGTTGTGTTTGGCTGTCGATGTCGTCTACATCCGCGATGTGTTTAGTTCGCGCATGAATACCGTCTTCAAGTTTTATTATCAGGTGTGGGTACTGTGGAGTATCGCCGCAGTAATCGCAGGGTGGTATGTCTGGCATACTGGGACGCGCCTGTTGCGTGGTGTGTTGGCCGTGCTCGTTGTGCCACTGCTGGCAGCGGCGCTCGTCTACCCGGCAGCCACTATCGGCAAACAGCTGTTTAATGCGCGTGAGCTCAACTTGGCTGGTCGCACCCCGCGTGACAACGCAGATGGCGGACCGGCGTCGATTACGTGGCTCCGTGAAAACGCGCCACAAGGCTCAGTGATCATCGAAGCCATCGGTGGGCAATACGATATCGAAGGCCGTGGATTTGGTGGTGTGTCTGCCTCCACTGGTCTACCAGCAGTGATGGGGTGGCCTGGTCACGAAGATCAATGGCGTGGTGGACATACCGAAGCGCGCCAACAAATCGGCGAGCGTGAACAGGATGTCCGCACCATCTATAGTAGTGGTGACGAAGCACGCGTACGCGAACTCATCGCCAAGTACAAGATTCGCTACATCTATGTGGGACCAACTGAACGGTTTGTCTACGGCGAGGAAGGACTTGGCTTGTTTGATGTGATTGGTACGGTGGCCTTCCAAGAAGGGGAAGTCACCATTTACGATGTGAAATAAAGACCTCACCGCCTGCCACAGATGTGGCAGGCGGTGGTACTAGGTGAGCAGCCGTTCTTGGGTGATGCCACGAATCCCCACCGCACGTATGATCATATCCACGATTTCTTTGCGACCAGCCACGGTATGCGCAAAGTCGAGATTGTCGGTGGGTACGTGCAATACCGGACAGCGCTCGAAGCGGCGCATCCAATCATCGTAGCGCTCGTTGAGCCGCCGCAAATAAGCCTCAGGGATATTCATTTCGCTCGGGCGAGCACGCTCACTGATGCGCGACTGCAGTGTTTCTACGGATGCTTGTAAGTAAATCACCAGTGTGGGGGGCTGAATCCGTTGCACGAGCGTGTTGTAGAGGCGCCGATAGGTGCGAAAATCACGCTGAGACAGGATGCCCTCCTCAAAGAGCCCTTTCACAAAGATTTCGTAGTCCTCGTACATGCTACGATCCTCAATTACTGAGCCTGGGGTATCGCTGATTTCGAGGTGTTGCTCATACCGTTGTGTCAGGAACCAAATTTGCGAATGGAACCCCCAGCGTGCCCGATCGTTGTAGTAATCGTCGAGGTAGGGGTGGTCTGCCACTAATTCATAGTACGGTTGCCAGCGCAACTCTTCGGCGAGAATACTCACCAATGTGCTTTTGCCGACACCAATGTTGCCTGCGACCGAAATGTGAATGTGGCGTGAGGTGTGGTGCGTGTGCATCGTGGTAGCTCCCATTGCGCAGTTATACCTTGGATGTGCGCCAGTTGCCTTGGCGAAAGCGCAAATACGCTAAGATGGACTGAGAAAAGAAGTCGACCCCCATGGCGATCCACACCCCCGTCAGCCCAGCCCCACTGCGCAACAAAAAGTAAGAAATCGGCAACCGTAGCATCCATGTGCTGATAATTTTGGTGTAGAGGGGCCAACGCGTGTCACCCGCCCCCCGCAGCGCCCCTGAAAAGACAAAATTCGACCCCATGAATATCTGAAAGGCCCCCGCAATTTGTAGTGGGATAGTGCCAGCACTAATGACTGCCGCATCATTGATAAAGAGACGGAGCAACACACCAGGCAAGGCGACCATCAGCGCGCCAAGTACGAGCATGATGATGGAGTTTTGCCGAAATGCTTCGTATGTGGATGCTGCGGCTTCGTCGGGATCGTTGGCGCCCAAGCCTTGCCCAACCAAGGCTGAGGCCGCAATACCATAGCCCCAACCAGGCAAAAAAGACAACGATTCAATGCGAATAACCAGATTGTGGGCAGCATAGGCGGCGGTACCAAGCTGGGTAATCATGCCCAGAAAGATAATCAGTGCCCCCTGAAAGACGGCCTGTTCACCAGCAAACGGTAGCCCTACACGTGTCACACGCGTGATCATGCTGAAATCTGGCCATAGCGGTTGATCGAGGATCAAATTGGCACGCCCACGCAACAAGACGGCAATGACTGCCACACACCCAAAGGTGCGTGCCACGGCTGCCCCCATGGCTGCTCCTTGAATGCCCATGACTGGCAAGCCAAATTGTCCACCAATAAATAAAAATGACACCACCACATTGATGATGTTGACGCCGATCATGATGTAGAGCGGCGTGCGTGTGTCACCGGCTCCACGTAAGGCAGCTGTGCCAATCATGTTGATGGCCGTCGGGACTGCGGCATACCCCATGATGCGCAAAAAATCCCCACCGAGATTGGTGACGGTGGTATCAGCACGATACACACCAATCAACTGGGTGGCAAATAGTTCACAGATGATGGTAGCGATGATACCCGTAATCAGTCCCAGCAAGAGCGATTGCCGCAACGCGTTGTTGCCCATGGCACTGTCTTGGGCACCGCGCGCTCGTGCAGTCAGTGCCGTACAGCCTGTACCGATTGCCATAAACAGAATGGTGAGTGTCCAAAACATTTCGGTAGCAAGCCCCACGCCTGCAAGTGCAGTTGCACTGCCATAGCCGAGGATGACTGCCGCGGTAGCTGGGAGTTGGCCCACCAGCACCACATCCATTAAACCGACGAGTGTGTTGAGTACCTGTTCACTGACAGCGGGCATGGCGAGTGAAAAAACGCGCCGTTGGCGTTCGTGATGACGTTGCATGGAACCCTCGTAGAACCAGAATGCTTAGGCATTGTATCACTGCACCAACCAATTTGCGCATCGTGTCAAAAACGACTTGACATGAAACAAATGTTCGCATATAATCAGAACAGATGTTTCGAACATATGTGTTGATGTTGAGTTTGATGATACAGAGGAGGATACAATGGCAGTTCGCTCACAAGAAATGCGCAATCCCACGATGCGTCTTGCGCGCCCCAAAAACATGGGGCTGCTGTTGCGCCGCTGGGGCATGCCAACCCTCTCAGTAGGATATATTTCCGCTGCCATCGTAGGTGCCCTCGTACTCTACATGGCGCTGAGTGCACTCGTTGGTTGGGGCATCAGCAAATATGATGACATTCGCTACGGCACGACGCGTACATTCCACACCGATGCGATCATTGGGATTGATGATTCGCCGACCAACCCGACGCATTTTGTTGCCATGAACATCAACCGCCAGGTGGTCGTCATGCAAATTCCCGGTGGAGACACAAGCAAGACGCGTATCATCAACGGGCCATATCTCTTTGGCAGCAACGAGGATCGTACTCCCGTCCTGCTGACATTCAATGATGTGAATGGTGATGGCTTGCAGGATATGATTGTCAATGTCAAAAACGAAGCACTCATCTACCTCAATCGTGGTGACCATCTCGGTTTGATGAATCCAGACGAGCGGGTATCAGTATCGCTCGACTAACGCGCCTTATTCCGACGCGGGGCCCCTGCCCGCGGTGATGTCCCCCGCCATTGCCGCACTTCCCGCGTGATAGTTCCCCCCTCGCCGCTGCCCTGGCGAGGGGGGGCTTGTATATTACATCTGATTCGACACACGTTACACCCTGTATTGGGTGTGCTATGATGGGGCAGCGTTGTGCCACTGCAGGTGCACGTAACCAGCACACAACAGCAGTTGAAATGAGCGATACGATGAGTGCAAGTGAGACATGGCAACAGCGCTGGCGCCAATGGTGGGTACAAAGCCGCGAAGCGTTGCGCACAATTCCAGCTGCATTTCAGATTATTGTGGCTGCGGATCGGATCGGCACCGTGTTGCTCATCATCAGTGCCGCACTCAATGCGGCGATACCAGCGCTACAGGCGTATGCAGCCGGGCAAATCATTGACAGTATTGCGCACGGGATTGGTGGCAGTGATGCGATGGTGGCCATGTATGCCAGTTTGCCGTGGATACTGCTCGAATTTGGTCTGATTACGCTGACGTTTGTGGTTGGGCAAATCCGGAGCTTTGCAGAGCATACCATCAATGCGCAACTGTCGCACTACATTGCGACCCAGATGATGCGCAAGTCGATTGAGCTCGATATGCACTACTTCGAAGACCCCACCTTTTATGATAGTCTGCAGAATGCACGGCGCCAAGCCGAGTTTCGTGCCATGGCATTGGTGACTGGTGTCTTTGCAATTGCGCAGCAGTTTGTTACCCTTGTGTCGTTTGTGGTACTCATCATTCACTTCCAACCCTGGATTGCACTGATTTTATTTGGTGCGACGATTCCCGCATTTATCGCACAAGGGCGCTACAGTCGGCTCTTTTTTCGCCTACTGACTCGCCGTGCTCCCGAGTTTCGGCAGTTGCGTTACCTCGAAGAGCTCGTGACCAGTGATAAGTCCATCAAAGAAGTGCGGTTGTTTGAGCTGGGTCCAGCCATTATTTCGCGCTACAGCAATACCTTTATGCAGTACTTCAACGAGGATGTGGCCATTGCACGGCGCCAATCGATATTGGGGACGCTGTGGGGGTTTGTGTCAACGTGTAGTTTCTATGTGTCGTATGCGTGGGTCATCTGGATGACATTGGTGGGGACGTTGACACTGGGTGGGCTGACATTTTATACCACCATCTTGCGGCAAAGCCAGAACACCTTTCAAGGGCTCTTTAATAGTGTGAATTGGTTGGTGGAAAACGGCTTGTTTATGACTCAACTCCTTGATTTTATGGCCATGCAACCCAAAATGCCAGTGAGTAGTACACCCGTACCGTTCCCTGCGCCGCTCCGTGATGGGATCAAGTTACATGATGTGTCATTTAAATATCCCGATCGCGATGAATGGACGTTGCGCCATATCTCGTTGCACATTGGTGCCGGTGAAACATTGGCATTGGTAGGGTTGAATGGTGCTGGCAAAACCACGCTTGTCAAACTGCTCACACGTTTGTACGATCCCACTGAAGGTACAATCACCGTGGATGGCATTGATATCCGTGAAATTGCTCCAGCAGATTTGCACGCACATATCGGTGTCATCTTCCAGGATTTTGTGCGCTATCAGATGACACTCAAAGACAACATCGGCTTTGGTGATATTACGCATCAAGACGATATGCAGCGCATCGCACGAGCTGCGCACCAAGGCGGTGCTGCCGAAATCGCGACCCAACTCGCCCACGGTTATGACACCACACTTGGTCGTCAATTCACCGATGGACGTGAATTGTCTGGTGGCCAATGGCAAAAAATTGCCCTCAGTCGCTCTTTTATGCGCGAAGGCGGTATCTTGATTCTCGATGAACCAACGGCAGCCCTCGATGCGCAACACGAATATGAAATATTCCAGCGCTTCCGTGAATTGACGCAAGGCCGCACGGCCATCTTGATTTCGCATCGTTTTAGCACGGTGCGTATGGCAGACCGGATTGCTGTGCTGGCTGATGGACAGATTGTAGAGCTAGGGAGCCATGCCGAATTAATCGCAAATAAACAGCGTTATGCAGAGCTTTTTGAAATGCAGGCACAAGGGTATCGCTAGCATGGTGGCGGGCATGGTATGATGGTATAAAATTTGGTAAAAATTACATAATTTTGCGGCATAAGACGTGATATTGTTGATACTGTGGGAAAGAAATAGGTATAAAGGTGGCTTGAAATGGGAGATCAACACAACGAAGCAAAAAGCAAAACCCGCATCATTACCATCATGACCGCGGTCAAAAATCGACTCAAACAGCACAACATCAAATTGGGTTCGGGGCGTGACGAGGTGCTGAGTGAGATGAATACGCCCAAAACACAAACGCTTGTTGACATGATTCGTGAGCGTGGATGTAAATTAGCGGGTAACCGATTTGCTGACATCTTCATGTCACGACCCAAGCGGTTGGTCATCCCTGCCACAGACGAGTTTATCATCACATTTGAAACCATTCTCGAGATCGATGCACGCCTACTCACTGCGCATGAATTTCTCGAACTCTGCGATATGTTGCGCTTTCCAGTGTCGATGATTCACGGATTTGCGAAATATTTTGCCACTGACGACTGGCGCGCTGCCTTGCAACTCTATCATCTAATTCCGGCACAAAGCAGTGAAGAGCACGCGATGCTCGGGCGTGATGAGCTGGTCGAACAAATCATAGCCTATGTGTGGCAGAATCGCAGTGAAGGACGGACATGGCGTGGCCATGTCATCCTGAGTGGTGCATCTGGTGTTGGCAAAAGCACGGTGGCCAATGCCGTTGTGCGTCGATTGCTCGTGATGCACAAAGGTCGTATTCCGCTGGTGAATATTGGGAATGCGCTGACGAGTATGGAGCAAGTGCTGTATGCAATTGGAGTGGCGCTCAACCTCAAGCAACGCAACAATGAGCCGTGGTACTTGCGTCTCAAAGATGTCGAATTTTTTCATCAGGGCATCATCATCCTCGACAACGTCAATGGTAATGATATTCTCCCTGCCGAGACGATTCTCAAAAATCTCGTCATCATGTTCCCAGAGACACAGTACATTATCACCACGCAAGTGCCCGGTTTGAGCAAAATGCTCCCAAGTGTCAACGAATTCAGCATTACTGGTCTTTCAATGAGTGATTCGCAGGCGTTGTTCTGGCGCATCTATCAGCAAGCCGAAGGCCGTGGACTTGAATTCGATGATGTAGCACTGACCATCCAACAAACCAACGGCTTCCCCATGTTGTTAATTGCTGCCGCAAATAGTGCGGCTGGCGGGCATATCGGCTTTCCAAATGATGTCTATGCCAATGTGGTCAGTGGGCTAGGGGTTATCCCCGAATTACTGTTGCAGGTGATGTCGCTGGTATCGTATCCCATCAGTATTCATTTCTGGGAAACCAACCGGAGCCTGTTGCAAATTCCCGCAGACAAACATCCACAATCGTATCTGCACATGCTTGAACGGCGCCAGCTGATTACCCGGCAACGCAGCGATGGCTATATCATCCATGATGAGCTCCGCCACGCTGTACTTGGTGCACTTGATGCTGCCAAGCAACGCGCATTACTCGAGCAAATTGGGCGACAGCTTGCATCACGTGTTGAGCTGCATGATAGTGATAATGATGAAGTATTTGTAAATTTGACTGCCTTTGATATGTTGGCGGTATTGCAACTTATCCAAAAAATGGAACAGCAGCAGCTCGATGATGTGGTCGTGTTGGTCTGTGTCAACTGGCGCATGCAGTGGATTCGTTCGGGGATGTCTGCCGAGCTCTGTGCGGTCAGTGAGGCGTGTCTCTACCGAATCGGTGACAACCATCCGATGACCTGTGAACTCTTATTCACAATTGGTAGTTTTTATGGGCATCGTGGGATCGTTGAAAGCACGGTGCGATTTTTGACACAAGCCATGCTCAAAGCAGAACAACGCAACTCACGTATGGTGCTGGCGTTTGCAGCGGTCGAATGTGCATTGCTGGGGGTGTCACAGATTGGTGTCGGTGAATCAGAACGGTTGTTATGGCGGGCATTGACCTTACTCGTTCCGCTCAATTTGACTGGATGGGTCGCACGTTGTCACGATATTTTGTCACATCTGTATATGCTGAATGGTGACATGGTAAAAAGCCTGCATGCCAGTGATGAAGCATTACGCATGTTAGGTAACACCGATGTTTCGTATGGATTAGCAGATGCGTACTCGAACCGCGGCCTGATTTTTATGGTCATGGGTGACTATGTGATGGCGCGGCAGGTCCTCAGCCGTGCAGAATGGATGCTCCAAAAACTCAACGCACCCAACAGTCATGCGGCCGTGCATCTGCGTATTGCTGCGGTGGCATCGTTGAGTAATGCGGTGGCGGATGCACGCTATTACTTGACACGCGCGTTTCGCCAACTCGAACGCACTGGTGGGATGAATGATCTCCTGTATGCAATTGATATTTGCTCGGGAATTATGCTAGCAGAAGGGGACGGTATCGGCACCCTGCAACTTTCACAGGCATGTAGCATCATGCGTGAAAACCACAATCTGCCCCGTGGTGTTACCTTTGACAACATTGTCAAACGGCATTTGCAACACGCAGAGCTGAGTACGAATGGTCAATTAGTGCCACCATTACCCACCAATATTGATGAGTTGTTGCATGTGGTGCGACGTGTGCTCAAATTGAGTAACCACTAGACGTTACTGCGGCAACATCCAGCGCACAAGCTGTTGTTCGATGGTAAACGTCATCCAAGTGGTAAGGCTGATGTAGGCAAAATAGGCAAATACGGTCATCACCAACACATGCCCCGCACGGTACCGTTGCAATGCGGTCGTTATCACCCCTACGCCGACGGCCATGAGTGGGGCAATAAAGATGAGAATCAGTGTGGGATGAATGTACCAGACAGTGCTCACGAGGGCAAGCATTGTCGTGGTGGCGATTCCCGCAATTACCGTGATATGCAGCTCGGGACGTGTGGTGACGCGCGGTAATGCGACTCCCAATAATCCGATTACAAGGATGATCCAGCGATAGTGGTCGTCGATGCCTGCGATCCATAACGTGTACAAAGCGTCGAGACGCATCGGCGTAATGCGTTGGAGCACGGTTTCACGCTGATCTGCCATCAGGACGAGATATTGACTGTAATAGAGCGTAATCATTCCTATTGCCACCACAATCCAAACCCATGCAGCATGGCGCATGCGCCCAAGCACCCACTGAAATCCTTGCATCACACTCATGATGAGAAACGCACCTACATGGCCAGTAATTGCTACCACGGCAAAGATGCCTTGGATGATGCGTTGCCTGAGGGTGGCTCTGTCGCCGGCGATGATCGTCATAAACACAAACCACCAACTGGCCGATTGCGCCAATGCGTGTGCAACCCACGGATAACGATGAACAACATATGCCTGTGGAAAAAAGAGCAAAACAAAGGCACTGTGAGTGGCGACATGCCGGCCGAATCCTAAGTGCAGCATGAGCCGGACGAGTGCGAGTGCGAGGGTGGCATCCACCAACAATGCCATGGCACCCACATAGTAATTGAACGTCATCACGGGACTCAGGATCAACATGAACGGTGCAAGCAACAGATATACTGCTGGTGGGTATGGGTATGTGGCTACGTAACGCGGTGTTGCCCTATCGGCGTCATTGTTGTCTGTGTATTCTAGGTAGATGTCACCGTAGATGACATGCTCTAATTGACGGGCATGAAGCATCCGATCAACGCCGTCTGCTCCGGGTGCACTATAGACCATGATGCGTAGTGCAACCGCCAGCACAATCATGCCCCAGATCCATGCATCGGCGAATCGAGGGTGGGATGCGAACCAAAACACCCCAATCATACCAACGAGCCACAGACTGATGCCGTTGGCCCATGACAGCATCTGGAGTGGATAATGTGCGAGTGCATACCATGCAATAATCCCGGCAAGTCCGAGTAGTCCCACCCGGATGATTGCACTGGTACGCAGGCGTTGACCAACCAGTACTGCCGCCCCCAGCCATAGGCTGATGGGGAGCATCATGACCCACCACAAACGCGTGCTCTGTAGCGGCAAGGGTTGATACCCGCGCACATCGACGATGGCTGCACAAAATTGCTGCAGATACGCAGAACGCACCGATGATGTGTCGCATGTGATCTGCAGCTGTTGATATGCGGGGATATATAGGGTATAACGGCGCAGCTGCCCTGGCATGGTCAGCGGCACGCGGATACGTGCTGAGACCAACTGAATCTGTGTAGGTGCATCCTCGCTGCGGGTGATGATGCGTATGCGGACAATCCGTGGTGCAGCGAGCACTGGTACACCGATATCACTGCCATTGGGTATTTGGCGAAACCAGGTGTCCGCGCCCAAAAATGTATACTGCTCACGTACACCTAATTCCGTGCCAAAACTACGCACTGGGGAAGCCCCAATTGCAATATGCCATTGTTTGGTGTCACTGTACAGTGCAGCATAGCTACACAGCAACACCATTACCACAAGTGCGTACCACCATTCGCGTACGATGCGCATGCCACCGATGCGCCAAACTCTATTCATCAAACATCCTATGTGATGGGGTTGTAGTACACACCTACATGTGTGTTATATGCCCAACGCAACACGTAGCAACAGTGTAGCAGAAAACAGCCAAATGTATCATGTTGTGTATGAACTATGGCAATGGATGATGGATGTGCTTACGACGTCAGCTGAATAATGGCATCACGAATGAATGTATCATCGCTTGGGGAAATCGTACGCATGTCAAACCACACGGCATCTGCTTGGACGCGGCCAATGATTGGGATGTGGTGGCGCCGAAACGTTGCTGCGAGGTGATCAGGATGCGTATGCGGGCAAACAAGTGCCCACGAAGGTAATAACTCACCGGGGAGGGCTCCGCCGCCAATAGTGCTGTGTGTGGGGCGCACATGCCATGGTGCGGGGAGCTGTGCAGCGATGTGTGCCGCTCGTGCTGCTACAGTGGCTGCGGGCATGCTAATCATGCGCCACACTGGGATATCATTGAGCGCTGTTTCATTGACATAACTTAAAAGCGTCGCATGCAATGCGGCCAGTGTCAGTTTGTCCGGGCGCACAGCACGCATCAATGGGTGGCGTGCAATCGTCTGGATCACATTGCGCCGCCCAACGATGATTCCTGCTTGCGGCCCACCGATTAATTTGTCACCACTAAAGCAGACGACATCTGCACCCGCCTGTATCCGGGCTTGAATCAGCGGTTCTGCCAGTAATCCATATGGAGTCACATCAAGCAACGAGCCACTTCCCACATTATCAATCAAAAGGATGTGATGTGTCTGTGCCAAGGCAGCGAGTTCAGCAACCTGTGGCTCGTGTGTAAACCCTTGGATCCGGAAATTACTATGGTGGACGCACAAAATAGCGGCTGTGCGTGGCGTAATCGCCTCAGCATAGTCGCGTACGTAGGTGCGATTAGTTGTACCTACTTCGACGAGTATGGCACCACTCTGTTTGAGCACATCGGGAATACGAAAACCGCCACCAATTTCAACTGCCTGACTGCGTGACACAATGACTTCACGGCCATTGGTAAGCGCTGCCAGTGTAAGCAGAATAGCAGCCGCATTGTTGTTTACTACCACAGCGCTATCGGCGCCAGTCAGCTGTGTGAGCACGGGTGTGACATGGCGGTGTCGGTCACCACGTTGTCCTGACTCAAGCTCGTACTCGATCGTTGCACTGGCTGCGACTTCAGTGAGTGCGTGTTGGGCCGCGCTGCTGAGTGGTGCGCGGCCGAGATTGGTCTGCAACAAGACTCCCGTCGCATTGATGACACGCCGTAGACTTGGTTGTGTGACCTGCATCACTGCAACGCTGAGTTGGTTCACCATATCAGAAAAACTGGCTGGCATGTGCGCTGGGTGTTGGCGCCATGTGGCAACCAGTTGGCGTGCCTGCGCCACACAGACTGCATGTGGTGCAGTGTGCGTCGCAAGTAGCGCAGCGACGAGGCGTTCAATGGATGGTAAGCGCCGATAATCAGTCATAGGCCCAACACATTTAACGGCCACAATGGCAATGGTTGCCCCGTCAACATGCGCCCCAGCAAGATGGCAGCGACGACAGCAACGGCGATGCCGATGACTGCTAACAATGAACGCACCCAACTCCATGGATCTGTGGGTGCATCAAAGACGAAGAGGCGCTCAGTGCCAGGGACGATGCGCAATTGGGCAAGCCCCCACTGCGTGTCACGGCGACCACTCGTCAAGACGCGCCGACTACGCGTTACAGCCAAGTCGAGTGGTACATCGTCGATAATTGCGTTGTAACAGGTGGCAGCAAAGCGCACAATCGTGTCTGGGCGGCTAATCCCACTAAATGTAATTGCCGCATTGATCGTTTTGCTCATGAGCAATGCCGCAAAGAGCTGGGGCATGGCACGAATTTGTGGCTCGCCATTGGCTGCACCGGTAACGCACAACAACCCGACATCAGGAAACTGTGCCATCAGGTCACTGAGGGTAAACACATCAATGCTATCAGCAAACCGAATAGAGACCAAGTGCGCTGCATCGAGAAACACATCCCCCACAAAATGCACCACGTGATATACGTGCTGCGTGAGTGCATGCTCAATATCCGCAATAGTGTGGACTTCAACGATGCGTACCGCGATACGCCGTGCGTTGATTTCGTTGGTTAATAATGAATAGATACCGTTGTACTGTGCAGTTTGTTCAGGCGCCACCAGCATCAGTACTTGTAAGGCTCCATCGACCAGGATGGGTGGCGCCGGTTCATTTATCGAAGAAATGCGTACCAGCGCATAATCTTCGTTGATGGCAGGGGCCCATTGGCGGGTGCCATCGATCACTGCCCACTCCCACGGTAAGGCGGCGAGTTCAGGAACGGCGATTTGGAGCTGTATTTGGATGCGTGCATCTTCATCGTGTGAGGCACGGGCTTGTGCAATTAAAAAATCACGCACAGTTTCGGGAAAAAGAATTGCTCCCAAGGCACGGCCAAGCTCGGCTGCATCACCGAGTGGCTCGACATGCAATGGTTGCAAGAGGCGCACGCCGCACTGAATCAGCTCATCGGGAATATCAATCGGTATCGCCACATTGCGCGACGGTGCAAACACATACAGCACAAAGCCGTCTTGTTCATCGGCACCAATTGAGATGTGAAATGGGACAATTTTCATAACTACCGTCGCTGTAAGGCGTGCTGATATGCCGCAAGTGTGCGCTGCGCAACCACAGGCCAGTCAAACTGGGTACGCACGATGTTGGCTCCAGCCGCGCCCCATGCTGGCCACATTTGTCGTGCCGCGAGCATCTGCTGTAGCCCAGCACGTAGTGCGACTGCATCACCCGGTGCTACCAGTATACCATTGACCCCCGTAAACACTTTGTCGGGGATACCACCAGCCGCACTCGCTAAGACGGGGCGTTGGTGAATCATGGCTTCGAGTGTGACCAGTGATGAGCCCTCGTAGAGGGTCGGATGCACAAAAAAATCACTGGCTGCGTACATGTTCTGCAAATCATTGTCACTCATCCGACCTGCAAATGTTACATGTGCCGCAATACCAAGCTGCGCCACTTGCGTTGCCAATGCCTGCCGCTCTTTGCCATCACCAACCAGCACCCAGCGCCAGTCTGCAGGGAGCCACCCCGCCTGATGCGCCTGTGCCAGCACGTCTGCATAGACGTGGTACCCCTTGTTGCGTTCTAGTCTGCTCACACTCAACATGAGCAATGAGGCATTCTGACCCACCGTATGCCTGAGCGCATGCATGCGTGTGGCATCGACTGGAGCGAGATTTTCGGCGGTATCAATGGCACTGGGAATCACCACTGTTTTGTCCGCAGTTACCCCTAAGTAGTGTGGTAAATCGGGGGCAGTACAGGCATCGGTTGCAATCACATAATCGGCCATGCGATGCCCTGCCGAATAGAGCGTGCGAAACGGTACATAGGCCAGCCATTTGAGCCAATCAGGGGTGCGGTACTCTTCAAGTCCGTGCGGATTCGCAAAAAACGGAATCTGGCGTACGGCCGCATCATGCCGACGTAACCACGCATACCCAAACGCACATAGTCCTTGACTGTGCACCACATCGTAGGCGCCGTTGCGTGCTGCTGCCACCGCGATACGCCCTAGTTCCATGCTGTAGCGTGGGTAGTTGATTTGCCTGCCCAGAATGGAATTCGCACGGAGGAGCGGTGTTGTATAGTCGTAGCGCACCGTGTGTACACGCATCTGTGTCGTCAAGCTCGCCAGCTGATCTGGGTTTGGGGCATCCTGCACATACAGTGTAATCTCAACGCCCAGTTTGGCGAGATGCGTGGTCAGGTGATACACATGACGTTCGATCCCACCGTATCCGTGGAGTGGCCAGATGACACGAGCAAGCATGGCTACACGCAACGGTGCACTCATGCGTGACCTCGTACTGCCTGATAAACGTCGAGGATGTGTTTGATGACCACATGTTTGTCAAAGAGTTGCTGGGCACGGAGCTTGGCTCCCGTTTGCAACTGGTGCCGCCAGCCACTTTCATTGTGGAGGCGTTGTACGGCATCCACAAAACTAGTAATATCGTTGGCAAAAACTCCTGACCGCTCGTGCACGAATATTTCACTCGTACCACCGGTTGGCATTGCCACAATCGGCGCCCCACATGCGAGTCCCTCAAGCAAGACCCGGCTCAGTGGTTCGTCCCACGACGAGGGAAACCACAAACTTTCACAGCGTGACATCAGGCGCAATACGTCGTCGTGCTCGACCCAATCGAGTTGCACATACGGGACTTTGGCTGCTTGGGCCGCCGCGGCGATGGCATCATCGAGTGGCCCTTTGCCCGCCACGACGATTGCTGGCGGTCGGATGCGCAGAATCAACTCGGGGAGCATTTCGGCACCCTTGTTGCGTTCGAGTTTGCCCACAAACAAACTAAACCGCTCTGGGAGATGCGCAATCGTTGGTGCCTGTGCAGTAATCTGCGCAATAGCCGCACAATCAACCATATTGGGGCCCGCTACCACCCGACTGCGTGGCAGATATTTACTCAGGCGGTCGCGCATGTATTTCGATACACCAATCACCATATCTGCGTGTTGGAGCAATTCGGCACGTTGGCGCATTTGCCATACATAGGCCCCACACAACAACCGCTGTTGTGGCGTGGCACGACGTGCTGCCAATGTTTGCCACATTTCACGCCAGTGCCGTTGATCACCCATCATCTGCATCCCCGTCGCCTGATAGTCCCATGGCCAGTGGTCACGCACGGTGATGATGACTTTGGCGCCAAACTGACGAAATGGCATGGCTGCTTGCGCAGCGAGGATGTGTTGCGCATGGATAATCGTCTGGTGCGGATTGACCATCGCTTGTCTGATGGCGCGTTGCAAGCGCGGTATGACCATGTATTGGCGCACGATATCGCGGAGCAACGGGGTCGTCATGCTTGGCTGTGCCACATTAATCGTGGGCACGTCGTCCACATCATACCGATGAAAGAGTGCCGATTGACCGACCCGTGGTACCACCGCAGTCACATGCTCACCACGCTCTTGAAGTGCTAATGCGAGGGCATGCGCACTCCACCCTGCACCTCCACATTTGGGTGGGAAGACATCACTCGGCATAATGATACGACGTTGACTCTGACTCATGAGGCACCTCGTGCTGCGGCCACAAATTGTCGGACACGTGCTTCATCCACGGGTTCAGCAATGTCACCCGCGTATTTGATACTCGACCCCACAATCACGCCATCTGCAACCTGCATAAAGGCGGCAATGTTGTGTGCATCAGCACCACTACCAATGATAATAGGTCGGTCACCGGCAAGTTGTTTAGCCTCGCGCACTTTGGCCACATCAGGGGCATCACCGGTCATTCGTCCGGAAATGATTAACGCATCCGCGCCAAAAAAGCGCGTCCATTCAATGTGGGTCGCCAAATCAATGCCGGGGAAGCGTACGGAATGTTTTTTGTCGACGTCTGCCAAGATTTTGATGTGCTCGGCGTGTAATTCACTCCGCCGGCGCATTAGATCAGCAGCACACCCCTCATCAATGCTCCCCGCATCCCAGACGCCTGCACCGGTAAACATGCACACTCGGATGAAGTCAGCCTGTGCAGCCAACGCAATACCGAGGAGTGCAACCCCACCGTTGTGGACGAGATTGATGCCCATTGGTAACGGGCATACGGCGCGAATGGCGGCAGCAACCACCGCATGTGCGGCGATACTTTCGGGTGGGATGTGCGCACCAGCCCGAAATGGGATATCCCACATGTTTTCGACGATTAATCCGTCACATCCACCGGCAATGAGTGCCTTGGCATCTGCAACCGCATGCTCAATAATCGTCTGCATCCCATATCCGTTGTACCCTGGTGCCCCAGGCATGGGCCAGCAATGAACCATGCCGATAATCGGTTTGGCTGTGCGAAACATATCCGCAAGTGAGTCAATTTGTAATGCGTCGAGCCGACGTTTCCATGCTGGTGGCATACAACATTCCTCGTGTGGACTAGCGCGCCGCGCATACTCGTATGGCGTTATTGTACCACTCTGCCTCATCTTCAGGTGTATCTCGCTGCGTGAAACCGGCGCTCCATTATTGTGTGGGTGGCGTGACAGTGTGGTCATCGAGCCAGTCGGGGAGCGCAATAGCATGCTGATGCAATAAGGCACAGACCTCGGCACGGGTGGGCACAATGTCGGCCGCACCACGCCGACGTGCAGTCAACGCTCCTGCCGCATTGGCTACTGTCAGCGCGTCAGCGAGTGTGGCCCCACGGGCAAGTGCATAGCAGCACACCGCAACAAACGTATCTCCACACGCAGTGGTGTCAATGGCATCGACCACAAAGCCCGGCGCATGCCACGTCTGGCTCGCTGATACGGCGGTTGCCCCGGCTGCTCCTCGTTTGGTGATGCAATACTGTGCATACGATGCCACTGGGAATTTGGCGAGCGCTTGCATCTCTGCGTCGTTGCCACACAATAACGTTAATGCCTGAGGGAGCTGCGCCATGATGTCATCGAATTGGGGGGTGAGTGGCTCACAGACATCAATCACCGTATGCCACCCTTGCTGTTGCGCATGCCGCAAGGCGCTTATGCTACTCTGGCGCTGGGGATCGCTGAGCAAGGCATGCCCACAGACCATCAACCACCCCGCAGGTGTCGGCCATTGTGTGGGTAGTTGCCAGTACTGATTGGCACCCCGAAAGCTGAGAAAGGTGCGTTCACCACTGCTGGTCACAGGGATGACGCATAGCCCAGTTGCGATTTGCGCGTCGTGTTGGATATCGTGCATCTGAATGCGCACACCCGTGGTAAATTCTGTGATTTGGTTGGCTGCAGCATCGGTGCCAATACGCCCCCACAACCGCACAGCTCCACCCATGCGTGCCACTGCGGTTGCTGCATTCAGCCCCGTGCCGCCGTTGCTCCACGTCACCGTGTGTGCCAATGCATCACCCCCTTCGCAGGGCATATGCGAGACCGCCATCATTACATCGACGTTGATGTCACCGATTACAATCACCATGAAATGTACCCACTCTGCCACGTGTATTACTGTATGCCTATCATACACTACGTACTTGTGCTGTCAGGGGGATGATACGCATATACATATGGTTCATGTGTTATTTCATACAAAAAAATTCTCGTATTGACATTTGATGCAAAACTTCCATAATACAAATATTACGTAAGTATAATTTTTATCGTTTCTCCATGGACACTCCGGTACTACTCAACTTAGTCATACCACAAGGAGGCTATGATGCGTTTTGTATGGCTGGTCTGGATTCTTGCGAGCACGATTGAGTGGTCTGCATCCCCACTGCTGTTCTCCCCCGTGATTGCTCAACCAGATATAGTCCCACAACTCACCCCACCTGCAACCATGACCCGCACTGCCACACCGACGCGGACTGCCACCCGCACTGCCACTACCACCCGGACTCGCACTGCCACCCGCACTGCCACACCGACGCGGACTGCGACGCGGACGCGCACTGCCACATCTACGCGATCAGTGACACGGACGCGCACTGCCACACCGACGCGGACTGCGACGCACACTGCCACTGCCACTCGCAGCGCCACACGCACTCGCTCAGCCACCGCTAGTCGGACTGCAACCGCGACGCGCACTGCGACCCGGACAGCCACTGTCACCCGCTCAGCAACGCACACACGCAGTATGACCAGCAGTGCAACTGGCACGGCCACACGCACATCGCTACTGACCAATAGTGCAACGGCGACGCACACCCCGACACCCACGCCAACAGCGAGTGCAACGGCGACGCACACCCCGACACCCACGCCAACAGCGAGTGCAACGGCGACGCACACCCCAACACCCACGCC
>JACCDO010265499.1_pt1 | contig 54480 bp, 70 predicted proteins | sample 7446101 | NCBI WGS metagenome assembly JACCDO01 (sample SAMN15323440, study PRJNA562643) | freshwater metagenome | isolation source: river surface water | place: USA:Blue River Watershed | collected 2017-08-16 | reverse complement strand
GGTTGTTCCACAGGTGCTTCAACAGGTTGTTCCACAGGTGCTTCAACAGGTTGTTCCACAGGTGCTTCAACAGGTTGTTCCACAGGTGCTTCAACAGGTTGTTCCACAGGTGCTTCAACAGGTTCTAAATTTGATTTATTAACTTGTTTTTTTGAATTAATATGCGCTAAAATTTGTTTTCTATAAGAATTAATATGAAGTTGTCTTTTAATAGCAATTTGTCTTAAAATAGCTGTATTTTGGGCTTGTATATTTATTTGAGATTGTGGTCTTTTAAGTGAAAATATCATTATATATTATATATATATAATATTTTATTATATCTCCTCATTTTCTGTATATTTTTCTCTCTCTATCTCTCTTCTCTCTATCTCTCTTTCTCTTCTCTCTATCTCTCTTTCTCTTCTCTCTATCTCTATTTCTCTTCTATCAATCTCTCTTCTTTTATTTCTTTTATTCATTCTTTGGATATTAAGTAATTCATTAGCATTAGATTGTTGAATCCCAGCTATATTCTGTTCAACATCTAATATATTAGTAACAAAAACATTTTTACTTGGGTCAGTATACTCTAATTTATTATCTTTGTTATTTATGTCTTGTTGTTGTTGTTGAACCGAAGGTAGTTGAGCTTGAATTTGTTGTTGTTTTTTTAACATATTCTGATATTGAACAAATTGTTTCCATTGTTCAAGCGCAACTACATTATGTTCAATCCGTGATTGTTGTAATAATACAGGTTGATGTAGTCTTTCAAAATCTCCTACACGCCGCCACATTCCTCTGCCAAAATTTTGCATAATGAATTATAAAAATATAAAAATTATTGTGTTTTTCTTTAAATAAATTTGGCACTAAATGAAAAAATAGGAGGATTAGGTAAAAAAGATAATTTATTGTAAATAAAAGACTGAAAATCTAAAACATTATCAAATGAGATAAGAGAATTATTATGATATAATTTAAATATGTTAGCTTGTTCTAAAATATCAAGCTTATTAATAATACATTTATTACAGTTATTAATTTGTAATGATTCAATTAAACTATCTAAATTAAGGAAATTACATTGTCTTCTGCGTCCGGTAGTAGCGCCATATTCTTTGCCTAAATCACCAATGGTATTAAGTTCATGTTCATATTGTTCAGGTTGAAATTTAAGTGTGCCAACATAAGTGTCATAAGCTTTAGAAATGCCAAATATATTTCTGATTTTATGTAATGGAATGCCGGTATTAATGGCTCCCCCAAGTGTGCAGGTAGAAGAAGTGCAATATGGATAATTGTTAGTCCAATTAATATCAAGTTCAAAACCTTGAGCTCCTTCTAATAATACAGTTTGAATGTGATTTTTAACAAAATCAGAAAACCAGAATTTTCGCATATCAACGACGGTAATTCCGAGTGAAGTGAGTTCTTCTATAAAAGAATCAGCTCGAATTCCAGTTCGTAACATTTTTTTGGAAAATGTGGGTCCAATTCCAGAACCAGTAGTGCCAATTAAATTATGTTGTCTATCATATTCAATACATTCAGGTGTAATAATATGACAAGATTTACTTATAAATAATCTTCCTTGAATGTCAATGCCTTGTTGTTTAAGTTCATGAATTTCAGTTTTTAAACGGGAAATATCAATTAAACAATCACTAGAAATAAGATTATATACATTAGGAACGAGAACTCCAACGGGTAATTGATGGACAACTAATTTAAGGTCATCTTTATAAATAGTGTGTCCAGCATTACCGGAGCCATTAAACCGAATACATAAATTATAATAATTTTTAAGTAATAAATCATACACAACCTTACCTTTACCTTCATCTCCAAAGCTACAGCCAAGAACGATATCAATGATTTGAATCATAGAAGCGACAGATATTATAAGTTAATAAGTTGTCTTTAAGTATTTTTAATTAAAATCTATTTAAACTAACCGATTTTTATTAAAATTGAATTGAAAATATTTAAATATAATATTAATTATTTACACTATCAATGAAACAGCGCAAACTAGATAGTTTCTTTACTGTCACTACTAAATATAATGATAATAGTAAGAAATGTTTTATTTATGATCCAATAAATAAAACAGCTGTTTTTGTATCAAAACCAGAACAAACAGATAAATTTATTGATACAAAATGTAATATACGATTATTTTATAGACCACATAATATTATAGATAATGATTGTATTCCTAAAATTTCAACAAATTTATCAATTCCTTTACTAAAGTCTAACTTACAAAAAGCTATACGACGGTTTAATAGAGATATTGCACTAACAACCAGTATTGCATTGTTAGAAAAAGAACCATTATCATTTCTACGAAGATTACCAATTATATTTGTAGAAGATGTCTGTTTATTAGATTCATTACCAATAGTTATTTGGTTAATGATGGCTGATAAAGAGTATAAACTAACAAATTTTGATATTAAAATTATATTAAACATAGTTAATAGTTTATGTATTAATACATCATTCTTTGCTTACAAAAATAATACATGGCAAGAAGAATACGCGACTATTAAACATCAAGATTTACAAAATCTACAAAACCATAATGAATTATTATGTTTGTATTATAGAAGTTTATATGGAGGAATGAAAGGTGATATTAAACTATTACAAAGCGCATTAAATTATTATGTTTTAAATCCTGATCAAATTCATAATACACATTTTGATAATATAGATTTAACATATTTACCATCATTTGTTGAGTTAATACCTGAAGCTATAGATTTTCATCCTTTTCCACAAATTTTATCTCAAATTCACAAAAATATAAAAGACAAATTAGAAATAGATATTAAACAAGAAGATATTAAATTCTCTATTTGGTTTGCTGAATCTGGAATAAACTTTAGAAAAGAGGATACTATTTCTGCTTCATTAGAATATATTGACACTGAAAACTGGAAATTAATAAAGCCTGAATTAAATAGAATAAGAAAGATGATATCAATAGAATATGCTTAAATATAAACTATAATAATTAATATATAATGTCTTTTTTTGTTTATTTATTATTATCCAGTGATAATTCTACTTATGTTGGAGCTACTGTTGAACTTGACCGTCGTTTAAGACAACATAATAAAGAAATTAAAGGTGGCGCACATGCTACTGGAGCCAAAGTTCTTAAAGGAGAAACTTGGATTAGAGCTGCTCATGTTGAAGGATTTCCTGACTGGCAATCTGCTCTCCAATTTGAATGGAGATGGAAGCAACTAACACGCAAAATTACAATATCAGTTCATCCTTTATATAGACGCATGATTGCGTTAAAACAACTTTTAGCATTAGATAGACCTACATCTAAAGCTAAATTATATACAGAATGGACTGAACCTCCACAAGTTATATTAGAAGATGATGAAGCACGAAAATACTGGGATATTGTGTCTAATTAATGTCTTCGTCTATGACGTGTTCTATGACGACGACTATGTTTTCTTTTATGAGTACGATGTTTTCTTGAACCCTTCTTTTTCTTACGGATTCCTTGCGCTAAACCTTGACTTCTACTTTGACTATCTTGTTCCTCACTAAAATAATTAAATACATCCTTTGCTATATCATGTTTTGAAAATCTTGTTCCTTCAATCATATAATCTGAATTTATTGCGTCTTCAACCGAATCCCAATTTAAATTAAATGGCTCATTTTGGGCTATTTCTAAATATTTTTCAACTATGGCTTCCTCAGTTAAACCTGGAAAGTATTCATTATCTAATAATAATTCTATTTCACTATCATCAAATCCTATATTACTAAGGGTATAATTCTGAACTGATGATATACGAGAACGTCTTGATGAAGATTGAGATCTTCTTGATAAAGAACTTGAACGTGAACTAAAAAATCTTGAATTGTGATTTGGTGGTGGTGCTTTTCCTCCTTTCATATAAATTAGTATATAAAATAAATATTTATATACCAATCTAAACCTCATATTTTAATAGTTGCTTCATATATTCTATCTCCTTTTCTTGTGTTGTTAATATTGATTCTGCCAGTTTTTTTACGCGTTCCGAACTTGTCTTTTGTAATATTTCATCACTTGTTAGTATTGCCATTGAGTGATGCTCTATCATTTCTTCTAAATAATCTTTGTCTTCAATATACATCTGATTACGATATAAATAAATAAATACACATAAGACAAAAAATAAAGTTAAATAATAGTTTACACTAATCATACGCATATGAATATCATACATTAATACTTCTAATAATCCCATCAATACAGCCATTATCACAGACATATAAAATTTTCCAATACTAAACGTTATATTTTTATATGTATTGGTCATTATACCGCTCATTACTAACATCTGTATAATAAAACTACCAATCATCATAAACCATAAAGAATATGTTAATTCCATTATATATTTCTAACAAATAATATATTTTTTATGAATAACATTATTATATCCTATATCAATTAATTCACTACCATTATCAAAATTAAGTATATTATAGCCATCTAATACATTTGGCGGAACATAATACTTATTAATTTCCCCAATTGGAGTCTTACAGTTTTGATTCAAAGATGCCATTGGATTATTAAAGTTACTTAATAAAATCATTATTGTTCTACATAACATATCTTTTAATGAAGTTATTGGGGTATTGTTATATTCATAATCCTCATATGGTGTAATAAATGTTATATTCAAATAATTACTATCGTGTTCTACTTGAATCAATTCATTACTTAGTGTTCCTCCATCAGCATAAAGTTGCTTATTGAAATTTATCGGAGGAAACATTCCTGGAATAGCTGATGAAGACATCAATAATAATACTTTATTAATATCATCTTGATCTTCAAAATTATATATATCTAATTTTCCAGAATACATATTTGTTGCTCCAATTAAAGTATGTATAATTGGTTCATTTGGCATTTTATTTATTATAGAAGTTAATGTGTTATATAATGGTTCTGTATTTAAAAGAGATAGACCTGTAGTAGGCAATACATCATATATCATACGATTTCTGATTGATGAATATATAGATACAGCAGTTTTTATACCTAGATTTATATTTGAATAGTATGATAAAAATCCTGCATTTAATGCCCCAGCAGATATACCAGTATATAAATCATATTTTATTTTAGGATTTAATTCAACTACGCGCTTAAGAATTCCTATTTCAACTGCTCCAAATGAACCACCTCCACTAAATGATAGTTGATTCAATGAAGAAACAGAAACTAACAATAAACTTAACAAAGCAAATATCATCATTCCTAATTATAAACTATATTAAAAAATAGTTTTAAAATCAATTATTTATTTATTATTTGTGTTAGTTTTTTTAATTACCGGAATCGTTTTAGAACTTTTACATGATGAACAAACCAAATAATTTAATCTTGTATTACTATCTTTTGTTATCTCAGTTTCATATGAACGACACATACTACATTGAACATAACAACAAACATACTTTCTTAATATATTTTCAATATTTTTAGAATGAAACTTGCCTTTAATGATCATTTGCTTATTTTCATTGATAGAAGCTTCTGTGTTTAATTCTGATGTTATATATAAAAACAAATGTTCAGTTGGTCTATTAAGTCCATCACATGTTTCTCTAAAATTAGTCCATATGACCTTCTTAGATGTCATTGAAATAATAATAGGTTTGCCAATCATAAATTTATGTGTAGATTTATTAACATCTGATTCACCTATTTGTTCATAAAGTTTAGAAAGTAGGTCTTGATATGTATAGATAGGAATATCACGTGGTATTTTAATAGTTTCATTTATTTCTTTCCTTTCTTTGTCTTTGTCTTTGTCTTTAGATTTCTTCTTTTTCTTTCCTAAAACAAACATATTAGCTATTTCATCATCATCGTTATTATTATTTGATGAATCATTAATTGCTTTTTCTTCAATTGTTAGTATAATATTTTCACAAGACATCTTTTATAGTGTTAATATAATAGGTTATTTATAAATTCTTTTAATAAACTTAGATTTTTAAAATTCTTATCTATGTATATAAATGACAAATTTTATAAGTTTACAAGAAATATTTTTCTGTGCTATAATCATCATAATAATTTTTTATTTTATAGTTAACAAAATAAGACAAATAAAATATAATAAACATTTCTTATCCATAGGATGTAAGAAAGGAAAGTGTTATGATGATTTTAAAAAATGTTATTCTGTTAATGGATATGTATATTCAAATACCTCATCTGATAAAAAAATAGAAAGAAAAACTTTGAAATGTATATTAAACACTGAAGATAAATATAAACTAACAAATTTAGATCATATTTTTATTCCTTCAATGATGAATGGAACATATTGTGATATTTTGTATACAACATATTACGACTACAATGATTTCACTGTGCTAAAAAATAGATTTTACAATCTAAATATGCCACTTACTAAATGTATTAGAATTCGTCATTATCATTTTCAACCTGGAATATATTTTGAGGTAAAATACAATGGAGGAACAAAAATTAGAGCATTAATTGATGAAGATTTTAATTTATTAGAAGAGGATAAGTTAGAAGAAGAATATAGAGATACTATTGTTAGTATATTGGATAAAATAAAATCAAAAAAAGTAAACCCAATATTTCAAAATACATATAAGCGTATGTCTTTTATTTATAAGAATGATCCTTCAATGCGAATGACAATTGACTCAAATATTGAATTTTTTCATAATAATATTTATAACGCAATGGATAAAGATATATTAGAATTTAAAATACCTTACAATGTTAGTATTGATTTAGCTAATCAATATCTACAAGAAATAAATTCTCTAACTGGAACTAATTTAGTTTATGCTCCTTTTTCAAAATTTAAATATTACTATTATAAAGTAGTAATAGGTTAAAGTTAATATAAAAAATTAATGACAAAACCAATTAATGCCTATTTTTTCGTGTTTTTGATATTCTTCTATGTCGTTTTGTTTTTTGTCCCTTTTTTCCAAGTTTAGATCTAACAAATCCTTCAATAGCTGATCTATTTCCAAGTATTAAATGAACTACATTTTTATAAAAAGAACGAAAATCATTATGATGTTTTTTAATATCATCAAATGAAAACCATTTAATTTGTGTTTTCTCAAATATTTTTGTATCTCTAATGATTTTAGGATCCAATCTTTTTTGTAAAAATTGCTGATTATTATTATAATAATGAGGTAAAAATTCGTCATATTCCATTGGAAAAATATGACATCTGTATGTAGTATATCCCTCAGATTTATAATCAATATTATATGTTCCATATTTATTTAACATTTTTCGTATATCACTATCATTTCCTAAAAATCCTGTTAGTTCTTCTCCTCCCTCTCGGATAGCAGTTTGAATAAATGTTTCACCCTTATCAGTTCCTCCTCCAAAATCACTCCATCCAGGATTTTCATCTATATCTCTTTCTTTACCAAATAAAAAATAAATTTTGCCGTTATGTAAGGTAACAGGTAAAATACTTCCTCCCATTTTTAATATAATATAATATTTTAATATTATATCATAAATATATATGAATAAAACAAAAAGACATAAAAAACATCAAAAATATCAAAAAAATAAAAAAACACGTAAAATTGTAAAAAAATTATATATGCTTCCAAATTTGACTAATGATTATATAAATGAAGTTAGTGAAATAATATTTAAAGAAGCTCCCACAAAATTACCACCTTTAGCTAATTCTGTAGCTGTTATAGATGAACAAGGTTCTTATTCTCCGACTGTAAATAAAGAATTAGTAATGCTTCAATCAATTTCAAGAGAAAAAGTATTAGACTGTAATAATGAAAATGCATTTGAACTTAAAGAACCGTTACAAATAGGAATACCTGGTAAATTATTTGGAAAAGATTGTTATCCATATTATGATCCAAAAGCGATTAAATATTTACTTAAAAATTTATCAGCAAATAAGCATGTAAAAATTGATAAAATTGTTCCCCCAATACAAAGTCAATCAAATTGTTGGTTTAATACTATGTTTGTTACATTATTTGTAAGTGATAAAGGACGTAAATTCTTTCATTTCTTTCGTCAACTTATGATTGAAGGTATTCAAGCAAATGGAGAAGCAATTCCTCAAAAACTTAGAAACGGATTAGCTTTATTAAATTATGTGATTGATGCTTGTTTAACTGGTAATAAATATGCGTATATTTTAGATACAAACGCAATAATACGTAATATTTATGAAAATATACCTGAATCATATAAAAAGAAACTACCTTACATTATTGATGTTGATGAAGCAGGAAATCCACTTAGATATTATGGTAGTTTAATTCATTATTTACACAATAAATCAATTCAACTTACTTTTATACAAAATACAAATGATAAATGGAAAGATAAAGTTATAAAAGAATTAGAAATGCTAACACATCTACCACATATAATTATTTTAGAATTTTATGATGGAATAAATAAAACACCAGGAGAATCAGGAAAAACAACAAATAAGGCTAGAAGCTTTCATGTTAAAGGAGCAAAATATTTGCTTGATAGTTGCGTTATTCGTGATACAACTCAGCAACATTTTTCGGCAACTTTGTCTTGTGAAGGCAAAGAAATGGCTTATGATGGTATGAGCTTTCATCGTCTTGTTCCTCTTGAATGGAAAAAATATATTAACTCGGATTTTTCTTGGGGATTTGAAGGTTCTAATGATTCTGATGGAACCCCATTAAAATGGAATTTTACTCATGGTTACCAAATGTTAATGTATTATCGTGTTAAATAAATTAAATATGCTATTTTATCTGATGCAGACTCTGATGGCTCTATATCATATACAAAATCATCCGGACTTGTTAGTAATGTATTTAAATTTACTACATTATACATTTCACCTATCTTATTTGAAGAACTTTGTATTAATTGATTCCATTGATCTATAGATGTCTTATATGTTTGATAACGTGGATTTGAAGGTAAATATAAATTTAGTATATTTATTTTGACACTACCTAATTTTGCTCTTAACGCATTTAGAAATACCATATACGAATCAAATAATCTTTTTATTTCTGTGCTACTTAGTTCAGTGCGCTTATTTAAAATATCATTTCCACCTGCCGAGATAAATATATATGTGTTTGTATTATTTAGATCTACAGGTATTTTGTCTAATTGTCCATATAAATCACTTATAGTAGCTCCATCTTTAGCGAGATTTATAACTTTACTTAATTTTGATTTTAAACTATCATAAACTGATTTTCCGGAAGGAACATAATTAGCATTATTTAAAACACTATCTCCCATTAATATTACAGTATCATTGTTAGTTAGTCCCTCTTTTAAACTCTTAAAATAAGCACAACTAAATATTATAACTATTGAAATTATTATTATAGCTACAGTTGTTAATTTTGGATAATTATTCATATAATATAGTTATATAAACTATTTCGCTATATTATATATGAGTGATATTGATACACAAATAGAAAATAATAAAATACGTATTGAAGAATTCAAACAAAGAATAGAAGAGTTAAATAGACAAATTGATAATATAAAGAAACAATTTCAACAAAAGCGAATGACAAAAAAGGATGCAGCTCAACAATTGAAACAAATAAAAAATACAAGGGAGCAAACAGAAAGAAATATTGATATACTTGATAACATTAACAAACAACTATCCAGAACAAAATCTAATGATCCTTTTAGTAGAATATATAATCCAACAAATATTCCATCAGATGAAGATGTTATGGAAGAATATGAAAATATGAGAGAACAATCTCAACCATCCTTATTAAATCCCCAAATTTCTTCAGAAAATAAAGTTCCTGTTGCTCCACTATCTTTGCGTCCAACTCCTGAAGAAGAACAAGAAGTTTCGAGGAGTGAAGAAAATTCTAAAAAAGCACAACAACAGCAACAAAATTTATCAGAACGTGAGAGAGTATATGAAGAGAAAACAGGTAAAAAATATAATCCCCTTGTTACAGATGATGATGAAGAAGTAGCTCTCTCAGGACCAGATAATTCTATACCATTAGTTTCTTCTTCAAAAACAAAACGTAAAACTCCGACTCCTCCTATGGAAGCTATTTCTAGTAAAGTTAATAATAATAAAACTAAAAAGAAACGTCCAACACCAGAAGGTATTGAATTAGATGATTTAACTAGAAATCGTCCAATAACAGAGCAAGTTCCATTAGAAGAAGATATTGAAATTAATGAGAAACATTTTACAGTCCAAACAGGATTTAGAGAAACATTGAAACCACCAGCAAAAGAAGAATCAATAAAATTGGATGAGAATATATGTAAAAATATTTTTACAATTGGTTTAAAAGTTAATAAAGGACATTTTTTTCCAAGTCAATTTCCAAAACTAACAAGAGTTAAATCAATAACGCTGTCAAATAAAAAAGGTGGAAAAAGAAAAAGTAGAAAAAATAGAAAAAAATAAATTAGGCTGCTTGCATAGTTTGCCAAATACTGCCATCATAAACTAATGTAACCCATGAATAATTATAATTAGTAGCTGCTGGATTACTAGACATTATTATATTATCTTCATCTTGATTATTAAATGATTTAACTAATCCGATATTTGTAAGTACAGCATTCCCTCCAATTCTTTTAATCATAATTTCTCTACCAGTAAATTGTGTGCCTTCTGGTAAATTTAAAAAAATATCATTTAATGATACATCACATATAATCCAACTTTTATTATTTGGAATTTCAAAAGGATTAGCATAAGTGCCTATTAATCCATTATTTACTAATATTGGTAAAAGAATTCCTCTCGAAAGCCAAGAGACTCCAACTCCATTAGTATTAGTATTAGTAATAGAACCATTAGAATTTAATAACCAATATCCAGAAGCATTATCTATAGTATAATTTACAATATTAGAACATACAGAACCATTACAAACTTGAACAGGAAAAGTTCCTGAACTCAAAGTATTAGGGACATAGAATTGTAATAAATTAGAATTAATAAAATATACTGTTGGTGTAAATGTTCCAAATTGTATAGTTGAATAAGAAAAAAAATTAGTTCCATTAATAGCAACAACAGTGCTAGAACCGGCAGGACTTTTATATCCAGATAAACTGATAATTTGCGGTCCAAATAAAATATTAGATGGGTTAACCCAACCCTGGCATTTATTATTATAGTTTTGATAAACTAAATCAGACATTTATATTATAATAATACAAATAATTATAATATTAAACCAAAAAATATAAAAATAAATAAAAATATATAATATAAGATGTTACTGTTATTTTTAAAAGGTCTCCAAATACTATTACTAACAAGTTATGTTATATTTCCAAATATAGAAGCGTATAATTCAGAACAAGCAAATATATGTGAATATTTATCTGGAGCGGCATATTGTGGAAAAGATAAATATAAGACAATGGAATTAGCTGGTCCAGCATCGGGATTTGTGTATCAAGATACATTATATGATGTAAAAACAGATTTACAAGGCTATATAGGTTATTTAAGTTCTAAAAAGACAATTTATGTGGCATTAAGAGGTTCATCTAGTACATTAAATTGGTTAGATGATGCTGAAGTTAAATTAGTAGATTATACAAGTTGGCCTACATGTGGATGTAAAGTTCATTATGGTTTTTATAGATCAACATTAGGAGTAACTAACAAAACAATTGATACTGTTAGTTTATTAAAGAAAAGATTCCCAACATATTCAGTAATAATGACAGGTCATTCTTATGGTGCTTCAACGGTTCAATTATTAGCAATGGAATTAGAGAAAAAAGGAATAAATGTGGAAATATATAATTATGGTCAGCCACGTGTAGGAGATCCAAAATATGCTGGATTTGTAAATACGATTATAAGTGATTATTGGAGATTTACTCATAATAAAGATATGGTTCCGCATGTGCCGCCTACAACGGGTTTTGGCTACCTACATTCATGTAGGGAGGTTTTTGAAGATGAATCCGGTGTTTTACATTTATGTAGCGAAGCTAACTGTGAGGACCCAAAGTGCGCCAATCAATACTCTCTTACACAAACTAACACTGATGACCATAGCTATTATTTGGGACGACGAATTGATTGTGCTAATAGTATTATTTCATAAACTACTTATGAAGTAAATTCTTAAAACCATTTGCTAAATGTGTTATAGATTTTGTTTTACCATCTTTTGCCTCACCATAAGTTCCTGTGTAAGCATTCCAAAAGAAAAATATACTTATTAATAAAAAGTAAACAGCTGTAACATATTCCAATACTTTATTCGATAGATTTTTTGTTAAATATGCTCCTATAAATGCCATAAAAAAATATGTTATAAATAGAATTACTGATATCCAAACTTTTACTTGGCCTCTTTTGTAATATTCTAATACAGCTAATAATGAAATTGGTGGTATTATTGCTAATAATACTGTTCCTGCAGCTGTTTTAAAATCAGGCACTATATTTAATATTAGTAAACCAGGTAACATTACTTCTGCACCTGATTGACCTAATGCACCTCCTGATAAACCAGCTACTATACCTAAACATATAGTTAATAATATATCTGATATCATTAATTTATAGATATATTATTTTATAATGGACCATTTTCGTCCATTTTCATTTTAATATTACCCATTATATACTTATTACCAATTATATATGTTAAATAACCAAATCCACATCCAACTATAAAACCTATTGTTAGTTGTAATATAGTATGATTATTATATAAATAACGTTGAAATAATGATATTATTGATATTAATGAATACAAACATGTTATGAATGGATTATTTAATGTCATTGTTATAAATGATAAACAGTAGCCACAATTTTGAGCATGACCAGAAGGCATACCAAATTTATCAAAACCTATACGGGCACCATTTACAACACCAACCTCAATTGCTTTTTGATCTTTTGTTGGTCTTGGTTCTTTTATTGCTAATTTTAAAATAATATTTAAAATATTATTCAAGATAAATCCTGACACAAAAAACTGTAAATATGTTGTCATATTACGAAGCAAAAAAAGAGATAAAATAAATAAAATTACTGGTGCATATAATCCAACATAATCTCTCAAATGATATAAGTCCATTAATATATTTTTATATAAATTAATTTAATATTGATACAAATTTTCAGATATTAATGTAATACACCAATCAGCACCATGTAAATCTACAATATTCCCTCTATCATCTAATAATGTTACTCTTAAACGATCTATATCTACTGGACCAAAATAAATACGTTCATTATCTTGAAATTGACCACTTACTTCAGTATATAATTGGCCTGTTGACATTGAACCATATTTTATTGGAATTATTGCAAATGTATCTGAATTTGTCGGAGCCTTTGCTCTAAATGATATTGTTTTATTTCTATTTTTAATAATTTCATTTATTGTGTATATTTGTGCCTGAGTTAATGTTCTTGGAGCTGATGGAAGAATTTGTTGTATTTTTCCTGTACCAAAATCTACCTTATCCTGTAAACTATTGAACAAATTATCTGGATTTACACCTAATGCTGCTGCTTGTGCTGGTGTTATATTTGACAAATTTCCTACAGCATCTGTATCTAATATTGATGGTAAGTTTGTTACATTTGGACTACAAATGTAAGGTTGTGACCCTGTATAATATGATGGTAATGGTAATGTTTTTGATAATTCTGTTATAGTTATTAAACCATTATTTATATGATTTTGATTGTAATCATCTAAAACTAATATAAAATATTTTGTTCCATATAAATTTAATACACCCTGAGGAGTATTACCACCAGTATAAACATATGGAGGTACAGGTAACGGTGAGGAAGGAACTCCTGTGCTAAATATTGGCTGTAAAGGTAGACGAAATCCCATTAACCAACCTAATGTACCATCAAATGTGTGTCCTTGATTACCTGATGCTGCACAAGGATATGTACCTGATTCATAACAACTTTTTGTTCCAGTTATATCAAAAAAAGTAAAATATGCGTCTGTTTCAGAATTGAATGTCTCACTATATTGCGTTATTGTTTTTATAAGAACGGGAGAATCTGGTGGACTATAAGGAGCATACCAACCATCTAAATATAAGGTTATTTTACCATTATTTGAGTTATAACGTGCTATATCTGGAGCAGTCCCTGGTGGACAACCAGGAAAAGTAAATCCATTTAAATAAGTTGGTCCAGGAGTTTGTTCTGGTGTATCTGTATAAGGTGGCTGAAAATATATTGAGTTAGTAAATGCATTATTTAAAGCAGTACAAAATTGACTAGCAGTATAATTACCTGGTTCAATAAATATTTTAAATGTTTTGCCTGCGTTGGTTACCCAAAAACATGTATTACCATAAACATAATCTATTGTATACCAAGTATACGGAATTTGTATAGAATATAAACTTAAACTAAGAACATTAATTAATGGATCAGATAAATCTAATGTATAATTTGTTGACATACTCTCGGAACCTCCCGAGGCCTGACGAAACTGACTATCTAAATTGATAAATCTTTTTGTTACATTTCGTAAATTTGGATTCAATGTATCTTGAGCAACAGGAACCTGAAAATTATTACTGACACCTAATTGTTCACGATTCATAGGAACATGATTATTGTCATAAACATCTATTTTTTGAATACGATCTGTTATTTTATCTTTTTGAACAGGGTTATCTTGAGGAAGTGCTTCATATTTATACCATTCTTCTGTTTGTTTCTCATTTGGAGTATATTCAGCATCTTTTCCTGAAGTTTCCAATTGTTGCATATAACGCAATAATTTTGTTTGAATATTTTGGAAAAAATTAACCAAATCACCTCGTTTTTCATTTGTAAACCGATTAATATAACTGTTAGTTGTATTTAATATTTCATCTGATGTTGGATCATCTAAACCAAGAATTTCAATCAATTCAGTTATTGTATAATTATCCACATTATAATCAACTGTGCTCATATAATTAAATAATGTTAATTTTTTAAATTTATACTGTTATACATTATTTATTTTGCTTCTATTCTTTTGCGTTTTTTTGGAATAATTTCAAATGACTCTTCCATTTCATTATCAGTTGTGCTTAAAACTATTTCTTCATCAATATTGTGTTTAAAATAATGCGTAAATAAATTCTTTACCTTACTCTTTAGCTCTTTTAATTCGTAAATCCAATGAATAAACAACTTTTCTGTAATAATAGTTATACCAATTCTACATTTTAAATGAGATTTTCCTTTAAATAAAATTGTATCAAATATTTCTAATATTTCTGGGTCAAACTCATTTATTTGCTCACGACTTAACCAATATTTACCTCTATAAATATAACGATTATATTCATTATTATCATAAATTTTATGTCTCTTATCATGAACCAATTGATTTTTAATTAATCCAATTCCTTCAATTTTGTTAGTTTCATTATTCATTTCAGCTATAAATATTAAACTTCCTACAGGATATTTGTCACGTATTTTTAACGTTGAACCATAAATAACATTTTCATTATATTTATTCCTATAATGGATATTTTCATCATAAGTTATATTATTAAATCTTGTACAAGCTAGATAAAACATTGTTTATTTATATATTTTAATACGGATAAACTAACAAATCAATTTTATTTATTAATTATATGAAATGTTGTATATGTGGACCTGTTAGGAATTGTGGACCATTTTTGGATAAAGTTCTTTCAAATATTGAAAAAATTGGAAATTTATTTGATGATTATGAAATAATTGTATATTATGACCCATCAAATGATAATACTTTAGAAAAGTTAAAATTATATCAAAAAAAAAATTCAAAACTTAAGCTATATGTCAATAAAACTTTAGTATCCAAATATAGAACACATAGATTAGCTCATGCGCGTAATTTTTGTCTTAATTATGTTAAAAGATTAGATTTAAATGAATACCCATTTTTTATAATGATGGATTTTGATGATGTTAATTGTAAAGAAGTAAAACCAGAAATATTAAAAAAATATTTATCTAGAAATGATTGGGATGGTTTATCATTTAATACAATGCCAAAATATTATGATATTTGGGCTTTATCAATTTATCCATATTGTTTTAGTTATAATCATTTTAGAAATACAAATATTCATGATTATGGTGTTTTACAAAATTATATTGTTAATAAATTAAATAAATTAAAATCTGGTCAACTTCTCAGATGTATTTCTTCATTTAATGGGTTTTCTATTTATAGAACAAGTAAATTTTTACATACCAATTATGATGGTAAAATTAGATTAGACCTTATACCTAAACATTATATTATGGCTCATGCAAAGGCTGCCAAATCTCCAATGATATTTCATGATTATGGTCATATAAAAGGAGCATATGAGGATTGTGAACATAGACCATTTCATATACAAGCAATAAATAATGATAATGCAAGAATAATGATCACAAAAGAAGTTTTATTCTATTGAAGATTTAATCAGCAATTAATTCATATTTTTTAATTATATCTAAACTAGGAGGTTTACAATTCTTTTTTTTTAATATTACCATTCTTTTATCGCGTGTTAGTTTGATTATATCAAAATAATCTAATATAATATGATATTGTTTTCTATTTAAAAAATCATCAAAAATTATTAAACAATTGTCACTAATTGATGAAAAACATTTTAAACAACATGCTACTCTAAATCTTCCATCTATTAAAATTAAATCAATACTTAATTTTTCTTCAATTGTTAAATTTTGTATTACATCACTATATTTAATCATATCTTCAATTTTACAATCTATTCCTGGATTTCCCCAATTATTTGGTTTACATTTTAAATCAATTAAAGAAAATATTAATTTATCTTTTTTAATAGTCTTATTTTTATTAATAGAATTATAAAGATTTTTATACCAAATAGAATCGCTCTCAACCGTATAAATTTTTTTAATATTGTCTCTTATTAATGCCTGATATGTTGAACCTCCACTGCCAAATTCAAAATATACTGATGCTTTTTCTAGATAATCATAATACATATGTATATCAGTTTCTCCAAAATGTGGTTGCATATATTTATATATAAATATATAAATATGTAAAAACTATCTTATTTAAAATACTTTTTTAATCCAATAATCTAGTGTTAGTTTATCGTAATTAAATTCTCTAGTTTTAAATTTTTCTATAGTTTCGTCAAGTAGTTTCTGATTTATTTGTTTCCAATCATTAACTATTAAAACTGGTAAATCTTCAAACATCTTTACAAATTCTTTTGATTTAACTATAGGTATAGAACCTAAAATTAGTGCTTCCCAAGTTCTATGGCAGTCCATTCCTTGACCATAAGGTGATAATACAAAAGCATATTTGGTTGTATTTATCCAAGTCTGAGTACGTTTTAATTTTTTTTGATACATTTTTAGTAAATTTGAAGGGATTTCTTCTAAACATTTTTTCCTTTGTCCAAATCTATCGGCATTTACGTCAAAATTTACATATATTTTATTAATTCTTTGATAAAATGGTTTTGCACTATTAACTACATCTATTAAATATTTTTCCTGTTCAATTGGAGAAACTCCATCTGCTATATTTTTCCATTTATTTGGATCATTATATACAGCATGATAATCTAATCCTAATGGAACTTGAATTATTGTTGGATAATGTTGGATAACATTATTTTGTGAACACCATTTAATTAAATTACTGTTGTTAATAAGTTTAAAAAAAGAGATTTGTTTTAGAGCCTCTACTGGACAGGTTTTAACTGACATACCAGTTACTAAAATAAATTTATTAGTGATTTTACCTAATATCTCTTGAACAAAAAATTCTAAAAGATCACTTGTAATAAAAATAGACATACCATCGAACATTTTATTACTTTTAAGCATATAATATAAAAATTCTTTTCCTTTTTGTGTATCAGATAAATAAATATTAGATTTAAATGTACATAAACGTTTTAAACCTCTAATTGAAATATATTTACATTCATTTTCCATTATATATTTTATTATTATTATATAATTTTAATTTTATAACTAAATTGTATGTATATATTTAATTATAAAATTATTTATAACTGTCTTTTAAATGTTATATTCATATCTTCATTTATCAAAATTTGATAATTATTACTTATTAACCGATTTATTAATTTTTTTGTATCATTGTTTTTATCTTTTTTTTTAAGAAATAAATCAAATTCTATACATAAATATGTTGGAAAAATATTTTCATCAATTATATTTAGTTTGAAGTTGTATATCAAATGACAAATCTTCACCTACACCCACTGAATAAATAATACTATTTTCATTTAAATTACAATCTTTTGGGATAAACCATCCGCCATAAGTAGTTCCTAATTTTTCCATTATATATTTATGTTTTAATTTTTATATAAGTATTCCATCTATACTTATTTATATCATTTCTAAACATATTATATTTTGGTTCTCGATTATCATGATTTAAAAACCCTTTACAAGGTATTGAGCCTTCACTTGTTTTAATTATTGTTTGAAAAATATTTGGAAATATATAATATATATCAATTATATTTTTAATATCATTTTTTTGAGATACAGTAAGTTTATTAAAACGATTATCATCATTAAATAAATGTTGAAATGTTAAATGACTTCCTAATTTTGGAGGATAATTATCATTAAAAAAACAATTAGTAATTTTTTTATTTTTACATTGTAATAATCTTAAAGGAGCATTTTGATGACAATCAAAAAACGCAAAAATTTCATCTGGATTGTATTTTTGTAAATCTAAATCTCCAAAATCAACAAATTTTTTTCCAGTGTAATAAATTGTGTTTGGGTTATTATCTCTATAACCTTCCGAAGGAATTTCTCTTGGGTCCAAACAAATTATTATAACATCTGGACCTAAAGTTTTACGAATTAATTTTGTCGATAATCCATTCCATACACCCGATTCAATAACAACTGTTGGATTTATTTTTTTTAACATAAAAAATAAAGTAAACATATCAGGTGAAGCCATGCCTCCATTATTACTTGAAAATGATTTGTCGTAAATATTGTCAACAAAAAAATCTAAATCTTGTGTCGTAAATTCCATAATATTATATTATATTATAACTTTATATATATTACGCTGATCCCATAAATCTCCATATCTTTTATTTTTTTGATATTTTGATTGTTCATCTCTATAACCATTATAATATTTTAAAATAACTCTATTATTATATGCCATAAATTCTTCTTTTGTATTATTTGTAAATAATACATCTGTAAAGTGGATTTTCATATCATCTATTTGTTTTAATGAGAAAAAAGAACCTAATAAACCTGGTCCTGTAGGATGTAAACTAGTTGTTCCGTAATATTTATTTTTAACATTTTTAACTATTTTATTTATACATTTTAACATAATTGGATTATTAGGTTTTACACAAATTAATGCAGTATATGTCATATGTTTTGGTCTATCTCTAACAAAAAATTCTTCTTCTGTTAATGCTATAAGTTTAAATCCATTAACACATTTATATTTTATATCCATATAAATTCCACCATTTTTATATAAAACGCAGAATCTCCATAAATCTGATTTATATGAACATGGAATTAATGAATTATATGCATCTAATACATCAGTATCAAAATTATTTTTAATAAATTCTCTACAATCATCTTCATCAAATAAATGATGAGTTAGTTCAGGATTTGATTCAACTAGTAAATCATAATTTTCTTTCATTTTTGGTGGTAAATCTTTTGTATGCCAACATGTATAAAAATCTAGTGGAATTATGCTATCATATTTATCTTTTAATTTAAAATTTATATTCATTTTATTATAAAGATTTAATTTTTTGACCAAATTGTTATGTTCATTTATTTTTTGAATTTTTTTTTCATTTTCTTTTTTTAAATGTTCTTTAGCATTATCAATTATAATTTGTTTTTCTTTAGAACTCATAATTCGATTAAAAATCATATTATATTATATATAGATACAATATAATATAATATAATATAATATGGAAAATAATTGTTATTTTGTTAATAGTAGAGGTTTATTAAAATCAACTAATTTTCACTCATTAAATCCAAAATCTAGTTGTAATAATGATAATCAATATTTAATTAATATGATAGTTAATAATAAATTAAAAGATGGTATGTCTATATATGTATGTAGTGATCTTTTAAAATGGTTTGTTAATGTTATTTTACCTAAAATTACACATAAATTTATTTTATTATCAGGAGATTCTGATTTATGTGTTCCTGTTGAGGCACTAAATCAAAATGAAACAATAAAACTATTAAATTCTCCATATTTGATAAAATGGTTTATTCAAAATACTAGATTACAAGATAATCCAAAAATAATACAATTACCTATAGGATTAGACTATCACACAATAAGTAATAATCCTAAATGTAATTGGAGACAGCCACATGAAAAAACCTCACCAATATCACAAGAAAATATATTAAAATCTATAATACAAGAATCAAAACCATTTTATGAAAGAATACCTAAGATATATGTAAATTTTTCTAAAGGGAATGATCGTTTTAAACAAAGAGAAAATTCAGTAAAAATAATTCCAAAGCAATTAATGGTAATAAATAGTAAATTTACACCAAGAACATTAAATTGGAAAAAAATGTCTGAATATACATTTATTTTATCTCCTTTTGGCATTGGTATGGATTGTCATAGAACTTGGGAAGCATTATGTTTAGGTTGTATCCCAATAGTTTGTGCTCCAAATTTTAAAAGTTTATTTTCAGATTTACCTGTTTTAGTAGTAAGTAACTGGAATGAAATAAATGAACCATTACTAACAAATACAATTAATGAGTTTAAACAACAAAATTTTAATTACGAAAAGCTAACTTTAGAATATTGGAAAAATAAAATAAAAAATTAGATATTTATATAATGAATTTAGTTAATTTTAAAATGATGAATGATAAGATTCTAAAAATATATAAACAACCATATAAATTAAAAGGTAATTATAACCCGATTATTCCTCTTAAAATATTTCAAACGTGGTATACAAAAGATTTACCACCAAAAATGAAACAAATAGTTGATAAATTAAAGGAAAGTCATCCAAGATTTGAACATCATTTATTTGATGATAATGATTGTAGAGAGTTTATTAAAAATCATTTTAATATACAAGTTTTAAAAGCATATGATTCTTTAATACCAGGCGCATATAAAGCAGATCTCTGGAGGCTGTGTGTATTATATATCCATGGTGGAATTTATATGGATATAAAATTACATTGTGTAAATGGGTTTCGTCTTATAGAATTAACGGAAAATAATCATTTTGTAGAAGATAGAGATCTTCCATTAACAATATATAATGCATTGATGGTAAGTCAAAAAGGTAATCCTTTTTTATGGAAAGCTATATGGAAAATTGTTTTTAATGTGAAAACCCGTTTTTATGGTAAAAATCCATTAGAACCAACTGGTCCATGGATGTTAGGTAAAATACTTTTAAGAAATAGAATGAGACAAAATATAGATTTACAACATTATCAAGGAGGAGGATATATAATATATAAAAATAGATTTGTTATATCTACAGAATATCCAGAATATAAAAGGGAAAGAAGTGAAACATATAAAAATATAAAAACAAAAAGATATAATGAGCTATGGCATGATAGAAAAATCTATTTATAAATTCTTCTTTCATGCCATAATTCTGAATAATGTTTTTTTTTAGAAAAAATTTGTCTTTCTTTAAAATATCCTGGATAACATTGAATAACATTAGTCCCATTAAATGATATATATTTATTATAATCATTTTGTCCTGTTATAATATGTTTCATATCAAAATTATTTTTTTCTTCATTAGTAAAATATTGTCCCAATAATCCAGGACCTGTAGGAGCAAGAAATCCTCCACCGTAATAACGGGTTTTAACATTAAAAACTATTTGATTTATTGCTTTTAAAAGTATTTCATTTTTTGGCTTACAAACCATTAATGCATTATAAATTCCACCACCACCCCAATCTAAAACCCAATGCTCTTTTTCTAATAAATTTACTAATTTAAAATTATTTATAGGACAATATTTAATGTCCATATAAATTCCACCATGGATATATAATATACAATATCTCCAAAGATCTGCTTTATATGCCCCTGGTATTAAAGAATCATAAGCTTTTAAAACTTCTACGTCAAAATGATTTTTAATAAAATTTCTACAATCATTATCATCAAATAAATAATATTTAAATCTTGGATTATTTTTTTTGATTTTTTGAATTGTTTTAATCATGCCAAAAGGTAATTTTTTTGAATGCCATGTTTGAAAAATGTTTGAAGGAATATTAATATTATACTCTTTTTTATTTATAAATAACATTTATATATATATAAATTATATTTTTAATTTTATCTTATAGATTTTCTCTTAAATGAGTGTCTAATGGTTTGTATCTTTCATTGTCTAAACTCTTCATGAAGAGACTCCAAGGAGTACAGCTTTGAAGAGCTTGTAAGCCTTCTTCACAGAAGAGATTTAGAAGAGCAGGGCTAAAACCAGACATCATAGACGCATTCTTCTGAGTTGACAAAGTAGGAAATCCAGAAGTTGACCTCAAGTTCCAGAAGAGAATGTGCGGAGGCTTAAAAGGTCTTCCCCAAAGTCTGTGACCTGCTTCGGCATACATAGACTCAATAAAATCCATTAGTGACTTTGACTTTGAATCAGCTTGGTCCATTTGCATATCAGAGAAGATCGCAAGAACCATATCTTCTACATCTTCAGGAGACAACTTTTGGGTAACAATGCAATCAAGAATCATCTTCAATGCTGCTGCGAAGTTAGTGTTCATTCCCCAATCTGCTCGTCTTACGGTGTCAACCATCTCAACAAATGTATCTTGTCCGGTAAGATTAACCCAAGCAGGACTAGCGCTAAAAGTCATTACTCTCTTTCCAAGCATAGACTTCTCAGCAACACGAATACCAAGAGCAATAGCAGCATTCATTGGGTCTCCACTCATAGAACCAGATACATCAACCATGGCAATCATCTTGCCAAGAGCACCAGTTTGCTTGGAGTTATCAAGCCATTGAGCATTAAGAATTGCTGCCTCATCAGAAGTCTTTTGGTTACGACTAATAAGTTCCAATGCTTCCTTGGTAAAATCATTGAGACCGACTCTCTTACCCTTGACTTCAACCTCTCCCTTAACAGCCTTTTGAGCAAATTCCTTGAACTTGTTAGCACAAACAATGCGATCAGCAAGTTCGTGTCGTTGGCTTCCATCCTTCTTTATATTCAAGAAAGCCTTCTTTTGCTTGTGCATAGTGATAGAAGTTTGCTTAGAAGGGTCAATCTCAGACCAATGAAGACCACATTGCTTAATTTGAACAGTATCAAGCTTCTTATTCAAAGAGGAGATTAACTTACGGAAGTCCATCTTTGCCTTGATAATTGCTCGCTTTCTAGCTTCATCAGTCTTAGCACTTACCATGTAATCGCAAAAATAATCAATAGCTAGCTCTGTAAAGAGCTCACTAAATTGAGACTTTTCACGAGGAACCCACTTGGCAGCAAGAGATGGATTATCACTTAAAGAATCCTCTTTCAACTGATTCAAAAGAAGCTGAGAACCATATTGAACCAAAGGAGATGACTTATTTCTCTTATGAAGAAACTTAATGTCCTTCCAAGATCCGTAAGGATGAAAATCTTTTGCTGCTCCGTCAGGTGGAAGAACAAATAATCTAAATGCGAACTTTGCGAGTTCTGGATGGTGAGTATGCCAAACACTGAGTAACATGTAAGACAAAGCATATTCACCTTTGCCGTCAACAATATCGCGGGTATGTCCAATCATGCGAAACATAATAGACATGTAACCGAGGTATTCTTCACGACTAAGAATAGAAGCCTTATATGAACCGTTAAGTTCCTTAAGAATCTTATCAGTTTGTTCGGCAAGTTTATTAATAGCTGATTCATCTCTTACTCTGGTTAACTGAAAGCTCAATTGAAGAATTCTTTCACGAATGTTATTAGACCAGGTATATTCACGACTTCCATTCTCACCAATTTGAGACGGAGTAAAATTATCAAGTGCAGAGATTAGTGCTGACATTTCTGGATACTGTATTATGCTGCTGTTTCTTTAAGTTCTTTTTTTTTAGTCTTTTTTTTAGGATTTGAATTTATGAATACTTTTTTAGTGCGATTACTTATCTTAGTTACATCTGAAATAACACCTATGGGTTTATTAATTTTTTGATGAAAAATAATTAAAAGTTCATTAATATCATGAAACATTGTAATAGATTTTTCAAATTTAATAGTGTCTAGATTTTTAATTGATTGTAGAAATGGTGCTCCTATTGCTGGATTTTTATTTCTTAAAAAAGTTTTTAAATGTATAGGTTCTAAATTAATATTAAATTTTAAAAGTGATAATAAAGAATATTTAACTTCATTAGAGAATGAATTATGTTTAATAATGCTTAATAGTTCTTCTTTTTGTAAAATACCTGGAACTCTAAGTAAAAGTTTTTCTTCTCTTACTTTTTCAATTTCATTATTACTGTTAACATAAATGGAATGAATTCTAATAAACGATAGTTCTTCTGAATAATAAATTTTATATTCATTATCTATTTTTTCAAATTCATTAATCCAAGAAAGATCTAAATCTTCAATTATATTGTTTATATTATTATTATCATTATTATCATTATCCATAGTGTATTATAATTCTAACATATAATACATTATATTTTTGAACTAATTAAATATCATCTTCGCTCTCTTCCTCCTCTTCTTCAGATTCTGTATCATACTCGGGTCCATAAACAGGTGGTAATCTAAATTTCTCTGCGTAAGCTCCTTCTCCATGAAATTCATCATATTCACGTTCATATCGTTCCCAATTCTTTTTCATTGCTTCAATTGCGTGAAACATAATATAATTAGGGTCATCTTCTTGTTGTTTTTCAAGTTGTTCTTTTTGTTCTTGTTTTATCATCCAAGGAGTTTTTGGTCCATATTCAATTACTGTTTGTCTATTTTTATTTAATAATATTTGTACCCATCCAGGAGGAATTGGATTTGTTTTTGGTTTTTCAACTTCAGTGACATTTTTTAAAATATCTTTAAACTTAGTTGATTGTTTAACTGTATTAATAACAGCTGTATTTTTAATAGGAGCTAATTCAGGAAATAATTCAGTATTATTAGCATCAATATTGGGAGTAACTTTTTCAGGTGGAGGTGATGGTTCTCTTGGTTTAGATTTAAAGTCATTATTTCTTCTATAATTTCTTTGATCTCCGTCTCTGTCTCTATTTCTGTAATTTTTTTCAGGTTTTGCTGGTTGAGTAAATGAGTTTTGAGATGAATCATATTCAATATTTTTTCTTTTAGATTTATTAGATTCTTTAAATGAGGAATTTGAATCGTCATCATCTAAAAAATTAAATCTATTATTAGATTCCTTAGATTCCTTAGATTCCTTAGATTCCTTAGATTCCTTAGATTCCTTAGATTTTAAGAAAGGATTATTGCTCATGGTTTATAAAAAGGGTCTATAATAAAAAGTGTATATAGATGTATAAATAGGGTGTTTTTTCTTTAAGTAGTTTTAATATATATATTGTAAACCTACTTAAAGAGAACCACAATAAACAATATTATGTTCAAAAGACTCGTAAACTCCAATCTTATTAAACGATTTAGTCATACACATTCTAAAACTATATTTAATAATTCTAATAAAAATATTGAAGATCTATTACATACACAAAATAAAACATTAAAATATATTGCTCATTATTTACAGGGTATAGGTATAATAACAACCATTATGTGTATTAATGAAATAATTATAACACATTAAAAACCACTTAAAGAAATATTGTTATGTATATTTGTCTCCTATCAGCAATACAATTAATTTTGAGTATATCCCCTCAGGACAAAAAAATGCTATATATATTTACAGGAGGCAGCAAAATATATAAACCGGGTTTATATTTGACTGTATAAAGATAAGTATTATTGTATATTATTAATCTTTTATTAACTTTTTTATTTTTTTAGGTATTGTGTATTTTGGTTTGGAGCAGACAAGACAAAAAAATTGAATTGTGTTTTTGATATAAAGACATATCAAATACTTATAAGAAGAATGATGAATCGGACTTTACAATATTTTAAGAATATTAGATTTAACCCTTTGGTTAACAAGACTATAGCTAATGATGCTAAGAAAAAATACAATATTAATAATATGAAAAATCGCACAAAAAATTACCAACAGATCACTATTAGAAAATTTACAACCCGTCCTCTTTCGTTCGGTACTGGACGTAATTATGAACCCCCTAAGCCGCCTTTTGATAATCGTTGGATTATCGTAGCTACAATTATTTGTGGAACTGGTTTTACTTTAAGAAAAAAACGATAAAAATATTTTGCTTTTGTAGACTTTTAACTGTAAACTTTTAATTAATCATTTTTTAACATAAAAAATAATTAATTACAAAACAATAATAACAAAGATTTTAATTTTAAATATCATCAATATTAATTTCTTCTTCAGTTGGAGCGGCAACTGCTTCTTCCTTAGATTCTCCAACTCGCAATGTTATTCTTTCTGCTGTAGATGAACGCATCTCTTGAATCAAACGTTCTCTCTCAAAATCTCTATCCGTTCCAAAGATAAATTCGTCACCATCATCATCTACTTCACCAAATTTTACTTTTGAAACATCATTTATATCTAAAGTATGCCAATCTTGTGAAACACTTTCTTTCAATCTTTGCTTATCCAAATCTGAATAGACTTCTAATAGGTCACATTGCTGCATTTTTTCTTTTCCTTTTGAAATACTAGAGGATTTTTCAGAAGGAACATCCCATTCTCTCAAACCAATTAAAACCCACTTACCACCTTCAACCATGTTATCGCGCTTACCTCTTCCTGTAAATTTACCTCTAATATGTCCTAAACGAACTGTTCCATCAATACAATGACAGTGAAACATTCCATTACCAAGCATTTTTGTAACTATTGCGTATATCTCTCCTTCATCTTCAGAGACTCTTAATTTATTGCTTTTTGCTCCGCCAGTATGCTTACGAGCAAATTTCTTATGACCAGAACCGCCGTGAGTATTCTTTACCATCTTATATGTATAATGTATATTATAATTCTTATTCTTTAAGTCTATTTCAATTTTATTTTAAGTCTTTATCAATTGTAACTTCTTTGGCAACATTGCTTATAATTTTATTAATATTTTTATCACCTTCTTCTTTTGTTAATCCATTCATGGAATTACTAACAATCTTTAAATATAGGTCATTTTTTCTTGAATCTGATTCTGAACAATCGGGATATTTATCTCTCCAGTTTTTTATTTGTTTTATATTTTCATTGGCAATTGTTTTAATAGCCTTTGTTAAAATAGGTTTTTCATCTGTTTCTTTGGTCCATTCGTTATTATCTTTAATATATAAAACTTCACGTTTTACATCAGAGCAATGAAGTGGTCGCATATGTTGTTCAACATTATTAAGATTTTTAAGAACAATGTTAGTTATACCTGAAACATAACCTTGTCTTCCAGTGTGTTCTAAATCTTCTAAGTTAAGTTTAATAGAACTAACAAAGTCGCTAATATTCATAGCATCTTTACAAGTTTCATTTAAAAATACGCTTAAATTAAATGTTTTATTATTATTATGACTGTTAGTAGTATTGTGAGTTCCATTTTCAACGACTTTGATTAATTTGCTGGTTTGTTTAAGTAATTCTTTGATGATCTCTTTGTCGGTAAGTTCAAAATCATCATCGGAATCATTATGTTTGGCAGTGACATTTTCCTGATAATTACATTTTTTTCTGTGAGCATAAAAGGTTGATGAATGTTTGTAAATTTTTCCACATTTACAATTCCAAGTTTTTTCTGTGTAGGAAAATGTAGGATTTTGTAGGATTTTGTGTTTATCGGTTAAAAGATGTCGGTCAAATTGGCTTTTTCGTGACGTAGAATAGTCACAAAAAACGCAATGGAACTTTTTGGAACTTTGCTGTGTAGGAACCATTCCTATACAATGCCTATACAAAAAGTTCCTAAATATTTTACGCAAAAATATAAAAAATTATCGTCACAAAAAAAATCGTCTAAAAAACGAAATTTAGAGCATTCTCGTCACAATCACTGACTTCGAGGGTCTTTTTCAAAACTTTTTTGGGATTTTCAATTTTGGACATTTTTTTTTGTCCATTTTCGAAAACCCATTCGACTTTTTAAAAAAAAGTTCGTGGCCAATATATATTATTTTTAAAGGTACTTAAAGACTCTTTAAGTTATTTTAAATATATATTAATGAATAATATCATTTTATCTGCTGGTTTATTTGGTTCATGTTATTTATTTGGCAAATCATTACAATTAATAAATGAATCACTTTTACACAATAAAAAAATACCAAATGAATTACATGTATTAAATATATTAACATTTATGCTATCTGGTTCTGTAGTGGTTGCAAATTATTGTGTTTTATATAAACAAATAAAGCCATAGTTTAATATTTTAAACCATCATTATCAAATTCTTCAAGCTCCTCTTCATATACATAAAATAATCCATTTTTTTGATATTGATCATTAAACCAAGTCCAATTATGTATTTTTTCAATTGGTTGAATACTTTTATTTTGGGTATCTAGTCTTTGTTCGTCTGGTTCTAAACCATAAAGACCATAAAACTCTTGCATTAGTTCATCATCTGGCTCCTCTTTAAAAATCACTTTTTGTTTTGTATAGTCTGGATATCCTCCAAATTCTCTTATTCTTTTGGACCAAAGAGGCGAAAATGACGCATGATATTCCCATCTATACCAATACTCTTCTTGAATATTATATTTATTTCTTGTTAGTTTGAAGAGACTTAGATGCTTGAGATCATCAATTCCACACATATATGCTTTTTCCAATATACCATAATGTTTCATGTCTTTTGAACCAATAATTGGCTCATATGGAATAATATCTTCAGGCTCAACATTAATATAAATACTTCTACCTTTTTTGAGTTCTGCTTTTCTTGAAAATAGCTGTATAATCTTTGCCAATAAAATGACATTTTTATTAATATTGATCCTAATAGCTGATACAAACTCTTTTTGTAATTTACCTTTTGTTAGTTTGAGTTCTTTATCAAAGATATCCAAACAGATATTATAAATATCAGCAACTTTTATAACATCTTTATTGAGATTTAATATCCATTGTGCGATAGAACGTAAATCCTCATTGGCTACCCATTGTGTCAGGTTGTGGCGGGCTTCGTCAATGTGCGTTATTTTTTCTGCGACGTGATGATATGTGATGTCAACTTCAAAGTTTTCACATACATTTCTCAACATGAAGACATCGGTATTAAATGGTCTGAAAAGTAGATCCTGAATTATTGAACTAACAATACGTTCATCAGGCTCGGTATTTGTTACTAATTCTTTGTGTTTTTTAAGTAAATAAGCTTCATATGCTGGATTCAGAGTTGCGAAGAAATCATAGTATATCTTCCAAATAAGATTTAATAGTTCATGTTTGAATCCACTATGATACAGTTCATATGCCCAAAATATAGCATCATTGCTTTTATTTAAGATAGATACTAACAAAGCTATACGAACCTCTTCTTTTATATAAAGATATTGCGTAAAAACCAAGTCGGAACCTGGTAAAGGAATAGTAAATACATCGTCCTTTTTTGAAAAATCCATGTTGAATAATATTATTTGTATTTTAGCTCTATCTAATTTTTTATTTCAATTTTAAGTTATTTAAGAATTATTTGATTTTTCATTATAAAATAATCTACATAGAATATATAATGAGTTTAACTGGAGGTAAACGTAAAGTAAACAAGAGTCTTAAGGCTTGGGTTGCATTTGTTAAGAAAGTTCAAAAAGAAGAAAAGCTTAGTTACAAGGATGCTATTCATCGTGCTAAGCAACGTAAAGATAAGGGAGAAAAATGGATGACAGGAGGTGGAACAGAAACAGAAGCATTAGCTGCTGCTGCCAAAATGTTTGAAAATAATGCTGAAGCTGATGAAGGCGCTGCTGATGCCATGAAGATTAATGCCGCTGCTGATGAAGGCGCTGCGGTTGTAGATGAATTTGATGCCGCTGCTAATGAAGACGCTGCTAATGTTGCTATGGATGTTGATGAAGAGATGGGTGGCGGTCGTCGCAGACGTAGAACTATGCGTAGATCAAGAGGACGTGGACGTGGACGTGGAAGAGGAAGAACTGCTCGTAGAGCTCGTGGACGTGCCTCACGCAGACATTAAATTTTCATTATAAAATAATCTATATAGAATATATAATAATGACTTTAACTGGAGGTAAACGTAAAGTAAACAAAAGCCTTAAGGCTTGGGTTGTATTTGTTAAGAAAGTTCAAAAAGAAGAGAGATTAAGCTATAAAGACGCTATTAAACGTGCTAAGCAACGCAAAGATAAGGGAGAGAAATGGATGACTGGTGGAGAAAGTTTAAAAAAAAATACTGAAATGGAAATAGAAGAAAAAAATGACGATAAAAAGAAATCACCGACAGATGAAGAAGAAAATGACGATAAAAAGAAATCACAAACAGATGAAGAAGATAATGAGACGGAAATAGAACCTGCTGAAGAAGATGATGCTGAAGAAGATTATGCTGAAGAAGATGATGATAATGGTGATGATGATAGAAGATACGATAATTTAGCAGATGCTGATAATGATGCCAGAAGAAGATTTTATGGTGATTATGGTGGTAAAAGAAAAACACAAAAAAAACGCGGAAATAAAAGAAAAACAATGAAAAAATCTCATAAGAAAAGAAGAGCTACTCGTAGACGTGGTTCACGTAGACGTTAAATGATTAATAATTTCTTTATAATCTTTAGGTTCAAGACTATCTAATATAGAATCAAATTTTTCAATTGTTATTTCAATAGAAAACCTTTTACAAGGGGTTAGATGAATATTTTGTACTAACAACTTCATAAAAAGTATTATGAATTTGTTTTTGATTCCAATAGATCTATGTATACCAATTAAAATACGTAAATATAAAATACTTAAAGCATAGTTATCCCAAGTATGGGAATATTGTAACATATCAGTTAATATATAGTCATATGTTTGATTAACATATTTTTTAAAATATTTTAGAGATTCATCTTTATATGAACTAACAAAAGTAGGTCCAAAAGTATTTAAAATATTATTATGACTAATATATTCCGTTATGATAGATTCAATATTGTAACTAGACAAACTATTTAATTTGTTAGTTAGTAAATAAGAAAGAAGATGAAATTCAATAGGCCATTCTAAGTAAGAAGGATCATAAGCTATAATAAAGCGTTTAATATATTGTTGAATATCTGTATGTAAATAATCAATAGAAAAAGAGAAATTAGATAATAATATATGTTCAGACTTATCAACAAAAATAGAATCAAAATTGATATGATTATGAAAAATATTATGACTAACTAATAAATTTATAGAATTCAATAGATGTTTATATGAATTTATGATAGTTAATAAATATTTTTTAGAAGAACTTAAAGCCTTTAAATAGTTTTTGAAATATATTAATTGACGTTCATGAAATTGTAATAAACAAGTGTCATCAGTTTTAGATGTTTTACGTTGAATTTTAGTATCATCATCATCAATTTGCGTAATTTGTAATTGTGAAGTGTTTTCACACAAATAAAAATGTTTAGTTCTATCTTTTATTTGGATTAATTTTTGCTGATTTGTTAGTTCATTTTGAAGATAAAAATCATTTTGAACAATCTTATTTATTTTTTGTGTTTTATTTTTTAGTTCATATTCGTTAAAAAAATAAAATACACAAGTTTCTAATTGTTTTTTAGTTTTCATTAATTTGTGTTATGAATAAATTTACTGATCTTTTACTTATTCTTAATTTGTGTTAGCATAAAATATCTATTTTTATATGTTTTCTTAATTTTATCTTCAATTAAACTGGAGTCTTTTACACCCTGTTCAAAGATCTTGGTGATGGTTTCTTTGAGAACAACTTCATTTGCTTTACAAAATGAAACAAATCCGGTTTTAGGTTGATAATCAACCTTGAATATGTTTTCCTCAATGTGATTATCCATTGCTTCTAATAATTCCCGATTGACGCTGATATATTGTCTGCGTTGTCTGGGTTCTTTTTTTTCAGTGCTCTTCTTTCTAAAATAATATCTTGCGCTCTTAAACATTTTATCCATAACATCTCCATCATAACCTAAATTGGTAAGACGTGTGGTTTCTTCATCAATAATTTCTTGATTTTCTTCAGTCCATAGTTTCCAAGCTTCTTTGAAATCTTTACGTTCATCATATTGATGAATTTTGGAGAACTTATATAATTCCTCCATGAAATCTTCGGTAAACTTGAATCTATAGATTAGAGTAGGCAATCCAGTATCAGATGTTTCTCTTGGACTAGTCGTTTCGTCTCTCCTATTATCACATAAATTTGGTTCCATAGAATTGGATCTATCATTGATATCATTATCTGCTCGGCTATTATTAAGAATAGTATCAATAGTGATGAAAGAGTCAGTGCTAATAAGAATTCCATTATTAGATTTCATTTCTGAGATTATATGTGCTGTGGTGTATAATATATATTCTAAAGCTAATTTTGATTTCAATTTTTTTTGGAAAATTATATATATTTCGTAAACTTGTGAAAAGTAATTTTATAAGTTATAAAATGGCTTTAAGTAGTTTTAAATTAAATGTATGAAAACAATTTAAAGAACAAATCAGCCCCACCCCAATTTAATTTATAAAATATAATAAAGATTATCATATTATTTATACTAGTAACATGAATAATTTATTTGATGAAGATAATATTAGACCACCTGATCAAGTCAAACAAGAAAGATTAATTGACGATGATGATGTTGACATTACGTATCCAATTATTCAAAATAATGATTTTGATTTTGATACTATTCTTGAATTAAGTAAAAATGAATATAACTCATTACAAGAACAAGAAGAAGAAAAAGCTATTGAATTAATCTGTAATCAAGCAAGAGAAGAACGACAAAATAAATTTAATAGTATTAAAACACAATTAAATAAAATTATACTATTTGATAGAGATCACTTAGATTACTATGAATTAATATTAAGCATTATTGAAATGTATGAATTAAATGTTATACATGAATATAAAACATACGAGAAAGAATATAAAACAATCTTTAAACTTTTAAAAACAATTAGATTACCAAATGAAGAAATTGAAAATTTAAAAAAAATTATACTACTTGAATAATTTTATATATTTTATATATTTTATATATCAAATGTTTAACGAAAGAAACAATACAGGTTTTAAAACATTCACCATTACATCTCAACCATTTTATGACCAATATAATCAATGTTATAAGAATATTATGATGGTTAATATTGAACCACGGGGACCATTAAGACGATTGATTAGAAGAACAAAATTACCAAGATTATCTCCTTTCCAAAGAGAAGGTCCATGTAATCCTATTGCACAATGCGGTTTAGCCTTACAAAGTTTACGTGGAGAAGGTTTTGGCTTTAATAGTTTCAATGGTAGAGGATGTTGTAAAGTTAATTCAGGTTGTGATCTTATGACTCCTGATGAAATACCAGATTTAATAACCTTTTTAATTGGAAATGGATATCAAATAGAAACTCAAATAACTAACATGTTAAATCAAAGTGAACTTAAATTATCAAATAAAAAATTGGGATTCACTGTAACATATTATGGTGGAAATCAACCAAATATAACTTATATGCGTTAAAAAATTGATTTAGTTTTATATTAAAAACAAAATTATAAAACTAAATACAATGAATCGTCAAGAAATTGAAAGAGAATTAGAGTTAGAATTGCCAAATAATTTTGAGAATTATGATCTAAAAACTCAAGAACTAATAGTAAATTACTTAAAACATCTGGACACCATTGAACGACATGCTTATACAATTGGTAAGAAACATTTAGGCTCATCATTTAATGTAGTTAAAAGCAATGGATTTGTTGATTGGAAGAAAAGTAATAAATAAATTAGCGTCTACGCGATGTCAATCTGCGTCGGACTTTTTGGCAACGTTTCGTGTGCCATTTTCCACCATATTGTTGTAAAATTTGTGACCTATTTACATAAGAAGACAGAAAATCTGTTTTAGCCTTATCGGTGCGACCACCGATCATCATCGCCTCTTTTCGGTATTTTTTTAATGAACCACCAGCTGCTGCTGATGCTAGAGGAACCTTTGGCATTTCAGGAATCTTTGGCATTTCAGGAATCTTTGGCATTTCAGGAACCTTTGGCATTTCAGGAACCTTTGGCATCTCTGGAATTTTTGTAATTTTTTCATTTAATAATCTATTCATATTTTCTTGAGTTCCCTGCACTGCTTCTGCTGTGCCTTTTATTAACTCAGAACCAGCATTAACTGATGCATTAAATGCTTCTGCTGCTGATAATAATGTTCTAGGAATTCCAATAAATGGACCTGCAACATCTTCCGCTAAATTTACAACAGTTCCTAATCCTGCTTTTACTGCCTTATCTGCCTCTTTTGTTACTACAGGTAATATTTTATCTACTGTTTTTTCAATTACAGGGGATGCTGCTTCAATTAATACTTCTCCATATTTACCTGCATCACCTAATATTTCTTTTGCTTTTTCAACATTTGTTGGGTCTGTTAATGCATCTTTAACATCATCTAATTTTTCACCTATTGATTGTGGATCATCTATATCAACTCCTATAGAATTACCAATCACGTCTAAAGCTTTTACTGCTGTTCCTTCTACAAGATTGCCTGTATTTTCTAATACTGGACCAACTACTGGTATTTCTGTAATACTCGGTAATTCTATTTTATTTTGCTCCTCTATTTTTTTCATTATTTCAGTAGCTTCTTTATCTTCTTCATTAGAAGTATAAATTTTATTTGCTTCATAAGGAACCACATCTTTTCCACCATACATTCTTTTACGTGATTGTCTTTTAATATATCTTTTTCTATTTATTCTTTTTGATTTATAAACCATTTTATATTATACCTATTTTTTATTTTGTTGATCCTGCTGCATTTTCTTAAAATCAGCATATGTCATCGCTAATTTCTTATCTAATTTCTTTCTATCTACTTTCTTTAAAGGACAAAAATTTGTTAAACGGCCTTCCCATGTATATCTATTCGCGTTTTCCTTTATTAATTGTTTTTCCGATGGTTTATTTACATCAGGTAAATTGGCCTTTACTTGGGCCGGTAAAGCAGTATTCTTATTTGATCTATTCTTCATAGGTCTCATCGTAACATCTTTTGATTCATTATTATAATTTTTCAACTGAGCTAAAATCTTTCTTGGATTTTTTTTTCTCTCTTCTTCAAGTCGCTTGTCTTCTTCTTCTTTTTTCTTCTTTTCCTCATCAAATCGTTCTTCTGCCTTTTTTAATTCTTCCTCAATATCAACAAATAATGGTTTACACCAGTAAGTTGTAACATATTTTCTTCCAACTGGCTCTAAATATCTATATGGTATGGAGTTATTACTAAAATATTCAAATGATTTTTTATCATTATTATATCTCATGTAAATATTCCCTAATGGCGTGCACTCTAATACATAATTATCAATATATTTATCTAGTTTTTTATTAATTATTATATCACGAGCTTTTTTACGCATATCATCTTCCGTCATTACCATTTTTTCAGTTTCATCCATTTTTTTTAATAATTCTTCTTTATCTCTCAATAAATCCATATATAATTCTTCAATATCAAAATCATCTGGATCTTCATTATACTCTTCTTCAATCTCAAAAAAATTCAACAACCCATTTATTCCAAACTCATTAATATTTTTTGTAAAATCATCACCATTATTTTCAATATTTCCCTTTTCCTGTATCTCATTTATTTTACATAATCTTTTTTGAATTGTATTAATAGTATTAAATCTATCTTTTTCATACTCTACACGTATTTTTATATATTCTTCATAAATTTGTTCTAATTCATCTTCAGTTAATTTATATTCATTTGGAAATCTTTTAAACTTCTCCAAATATTTATCCTCATATTTTGCTTCTGGCTTTAATTCCTCCTTTTTATCATCATTTTTACTTGTATCTTCTAGTTCCACTTGTTCATCTTGTTTATCATAGTCTAATATTAATGGATTATGTTCACATATAAATTTATAAAATTTAATAAATTCATTTATATTTTCTTCAAAATTTCCATTAAAAAAAGGAAAAGTTTGTTTTAAATAATTTACAGCTGATTTAGAATTAAATATAATGATAAAACATAATAATTGTATAACTAATATTTCTGTAATACTATACATTGAATATAATATATAGTATTAATATTTTTAAGTTCTTTACGCAGATACTTGTTTTTCTCTTTCTTCAAAAAGATCCATTATTTCTTTTGTTAGTATTGGAACATCTAATAACTCGTAAGTTTGGTCTGGATTGTCTGGATGTAGTCTTACAAGACATAATTTTGTTACAGTTTTTCCATATTTACGTTCTAATATAGCTTTATAGGTGTTTAATTGTAACGCGTAATGCCAGAAATTTGAATCTGGCATATGACAAATTAATGGATTACAAGCAAATTTATTCCATGTATTGATTTTTGAAATATCTTTGCTGCGTTTCCAATCATAGATAGATAGTGTGCCATCCGGATTTTCATATACCATATCAATAGAACCAGCGAGCTTTAAATCTTCATCAAATATCATCCATTCAGTGCGATAAGGCTTCAACTCTGGATTATCTTTAACAAATTGTAAGAAATATTCCCATTCAACTTGTTCATCTACTTTTCCTTTGTTATCACTATTATAGATTTCATAAAGTTCTTTTTGACTATACTCAAAAGTAAAACGCTTATCATTCATAAAATTCTCTATTCGTTCATGTAAATTGGTTCCAGCTCCAGCTACAGCATCACCATTAGACTTCCAACTGTTTTTAATTTCATCTGCTGACATTCCCCAATATTTATGATCTGGTCCCCAAGCTTTGCTTTTGAAAATATTTTGTATAATAGCATCTGCATCAAATTTTGGAAAATGTGAGTGATTCCAACTCGTTACAGATGTGTATTTAGAATTAGGGTCACATGAAATTTCATATTTATGTCCTCTATTGTAAAATCTAATAAATGTATCACGAGGGTGAGCAAATCTATTCTGTAAAATAGGATTGATTTTAATTGACATTTTTGGTGTATCTATTATATCACTATAATGTCTTTAAATTAGTATTTAATTTATTCAATTTTATTTTCCAAAATTTTAACCCTCTTTTTAAGCTTTTGTATCTCTTTTATTAAAACTCCAACTAAACCATTATAATTTACTGTTTGAGTTTGTTCACCATCTTTTTCACCTTCAACTAAAAATGGAATATGCTCTTGTAATTCATGTGCTATTAAACCTATACTTTCTTTATCATCTTTTTTGAATTTAAAAAATACAGGATTCAAATTATCAACAGAATATTCTTCCAATTGTAATGGTTTTATTTCATATTTAATACGATAATCTGAACCGCTATTTATTGTGCCTGATGCAGTTATATTTCCATTAGTCACGTTTAATCCTCCAGCAGTAACAATATTAACACCACCACTATTAGTATTATATATATTACTAGAAACATCAAGCGCCCAATAATTATTTCCAACAGGTCCTACTTGTCCTTGATAACCTTGATAACCTTGATATCCTTGACCCCCTGGATCCCCTGGATCCCCTTGATAACCTTGATACCCTTGATATCCTTGATAACCTTGATAACCTTGCGGACCAGTAACAATAGCTTCAGATGAGAGTATAAAATTACTATAAGCTGATTCATCTTGGAACCAAAGAGTTAAAACTGATGGATTAGTTATATAATAAAAAGTTAAAGTTATTGTAATTTTATTACTGGGAGATAATGAAAAATATCCACCACCATTATTTAGTGTTCCATTTATTATATTTTGAGTTTTAGAAATTGTTGATATTGGAGAAGTTGACGAATAATATAACATAGAAGGATTAGTATTACCATCATAAAGATCAATACCTGTTACTTTAACAGTAACTCCTGGTTGGTCTGAAGAACCATATAAATTACAAGTCCAAGCCCCTCCACCTGGTATTTTAAACGCATTATTAACTGTTAATTCAAATTGTAAAGTATTATTCGTTCCAGTCCAACCACCAGGAGTTGCTGTTGTCGGAAGATACAGATCTGTAGAAGTTGAATTTATAGTAGCAGTAGAGGATGCTAAATATGGACCTTCATTATTTATTGGGTTAGATATAGTAGCTGTGGGATTGAACCACACAAATAATCCAGCCCCTCCAGGAGTTCCTTGTTCTCCTTGATATCCTTGTGCTCCTGTAAATCCTTGATAACCTTGGAAACCCTGTGCTCCTGTAGCTCCTTGGAAACCTTGGAATCCCTGTGCTCCTGTAGCACCTTGATATCCTTGATATCCTTGTGCTCCAGTAGCTCCTTGATATCCTTGTGCTCCTGTAAATCCCTGTGCTCCCGTAGCCCCTTGATACCCTTGTGCTCCCGTAGGTCCTTGATACCCCTGTGCTCCCGTAGCGCCTTGATTTCCTTGATAACCTTGCGCACCTTTATTACCTTGATAGCCTTGTGGACCTTGTTCTCCTTGAGCACCAATATTACCAGCTGTACTCATAGATGTTCCATCTTGAAAATATATAGTGCCAGTGTGTAATATAGAATTTCCACTCATATCAACATGACTTGCAAAAACTTCTTTGGAATTTTGCTGTCCAGAATAATTATTTATATTCATTTGTTCAGAATTTGAAATATAACTTCTTGTAATACTATTATTAGCAGAATAGTTTAAACCACCATATCTTCTAAAACTTGACATTTAATATAATAGTATTTAAATAATTTTTCATTTATTCTTAATTATGAAGGTTACAATTTTATAAAATTTATGTAGGCAAAAAATGCCTACATAAATAAAAAATTAGAAAAATGGAAAAAATATTAAGCTATATTAATGGGGTATAATGTTGAAATTTCAGTAAATATGCTAAAAGCAACTAAGTTCTCGGAAGTTGAGAAGACAATAGAAGGCATAGCAGAATTCTATAGTTGTGATAATATTTATTCATTTAATGAAGAAGATGGAACAATAAAAATACCAAGATATCACTGTATTTACGTAATATATTTTTCCGATGAAAATTTAGATAATCTAGTAAAATTTCTAAAATTTATTAAAAAATATAAAATAAGTTATATTGAGTGTTTGTATGAAAATGATGTATACAAATTATTATATGCTTCTTCATTTTATTTAAAAAGTATTGATAAAGACTTATCAAAAAAGTATAAACAATTTATAAAAGATAAAAACTTTACCCCAAATGAAACCAAATTATTAAGAGAATTAATATGATCTTCTTGTTTTTCTTCTTTTATGATGTTTTTTCCTATGTCTCCGAGTTTTGCGTTTGATTAAAGCACCTTCTAAAGTAATTGGTTTAGATGGTTTATGAGATAAAAAATCATTAATTAGACGTTTTTCAAGAGAAATTTCAACAGGTTGAATTCCAAAAAGCTGTCTGAGATCATTATTATCTAATTGCATACTAACAACTTCTCTATTACCATTATCGTTAATATCTACATCAATATTAGCAATTTTTCCATCATAATCACCTTGCCATTTAATTTCATTCTGTAGAACATTTTGATTATCTTGAAATAGAGTTTTAGTAAAACCATAATTTTGAATATATGACATTATAATAAAAGTATATATTTTTTTGAGTATAATTATAAATAAAAAAATATATAAATTGTTATATGCAGTTAAATATTACAGAGTTAGATGGTAAAGATAATTTTAATGAATATAATAATATTCAGTTTGAATCACAATTAGAATATGAAAAAATACCAGAAAATACTGCTCCCGTTCCAATTAAAGTTATAAAAAAAGGCGTTCACTTTGATGAAAATCTTATATTACCACAAAAGCCTACTCATCAATCAATACCAAGACAAAATGCAAAAGTAATGAGACCTCAAGTTCCTCCTCAAAAACCAAAAATCTCATATGAAGATATATTATCAAAAATGGGTATGCTTGTTTCTGACGGTAAATTACACTTAGTTGATAGAAATACACTAACACCACAACAGCAGCAAGATTTATTAAAATCACAAAAACAACAATATCAACCACAACAATATCAAACTTCACAATATCAACAACAATATCAACCAAAACAATCTATGGATGATACAAATATACCAAAAAATAGCTATATTTATAATAAATATTTTAAAGATGAAGTACAAACACAAAATAATGTAAGAAGACCAAGATCATTACAGGAATATAAAATGATGTTAATTGATGATTATATACAAAGACAAAGAATAAAACAAATTAAATCAACAAAACTTATAATGCCAACAACAAATATTAATGTAGCTACAGGACATTCAGCAAATTTGAATAAATTGTTTAATTTTTCAAAAAGATAAAATATGAATTATTTATATGGATAAACCAGAAATAATTAATAAAAAAAAGAAAACTAAAAAGGTAAAACCAGAATTAATAATTACTGAAGAAGTATCACCAAAAAATAAAACATTAAAAACTTCTTCATCATCAAAATCCAAAACACGTTGTAAAAAAGGCACAAAAAAATATAAACCACTTGGTCCTGGTTGTTTTACAAAAGAAGATATAGAGAATTTTAAACTTCAAAAAAAAATTAAGCATAAGTCAAAAACAAAAAAAGCAATTGAATTAGAAATTATTGAAGAACCAGAGGAAGTTATAGAAATAATTCCTCAAAAAAGAATTGAATTAGAAATTCCCAAAAAGAAAAAGTTATCAAAAAGACGTTTAAAGACACCTATTGAATTAGAGATAATGGAAGAAAAGAAGAGATATAATGAAGAATTTATTGAGTTAATGGAAAAACTCAATAATATTATGCTCAAACAAGGAGAACCTTTTAGAGCACGTGCTTATCAAAAAGCTCAAGAAACAATTATGACTTATCCAGATGACATTTATGAGACAAGCCAATTAAAAGGGTTGCCTGGTATTGGTTCAACGATTATGGATAAATTAAATGAATATGTTCAAACAGGAACATTACGTGTTTTGGAGCGAGAAAAAACAAATCCAATAAATATTTTGGGTGAAATCTATGGAGTAGGTCCAAAGAAAGCCCAAGAATTAGTGAATGCTGGAGTAAAAAATATAGACGATTTACGCACAAGACAAAATGAATTATTAAATGATATACAAAAGGTAGGTTTAAGATATCATGATCAGATTGAACAGAGGATTCCTAGATCAGAAATAGAAGAATATGAACAAGTTTTTAAAAGCGTGTTTACAAAGACAGCAGCAAATTCTCCAGATGCGAAATTTGAGATTGTAGGTTCTTATCGTCGTGGTGCTCAAACATCAGGAGATATAGATGTAATAATAACGGGTAAGACTGGTCAAGTGTATAAAGCATTTGTAGATGATTTGTTAAAAACGGGAATAATTTTGGAGGTATTATCACGTGGTCAATCAAAGACACTTGTAATAGCAAAGTTGCCTGGAGAACGTGTTGCTCGTCGTGTAGATTTCTTATATGCTCCTCCAGACGAGTTTGCGTTTGCGATTTTGTATTTTACAGGTTCAAAAATATTTAATACAGTTATGAGGCAATATGGATTAGATAAAGGATATACATTTAACGAACATGGTATATATAAATTAGAAAATAAGAAAAAGGGTGCAAAAGTAGCGAAAGAATTTAAGACGGAAAAGGATATATTTGATTTCCTTGGTCTTCAATTTAAGACGCCAATAGAGCGCCGAGATGGTCGGGCGGTTGTGCCCTACACGGATGTAGGGGCAGTAATTGAGAAAGTTATTGAAAAGCCCCCTACACCAATGAAGACGGAAGAGGAAGCCATTGAGGTCATCCCTGTCAAAAAAAATAAAACTCTAAAAAAACGCAAACCTAAAGCCGAGTTAGTTATTGTAGAAGAACAAGCACCAATTCCGGCACCAATTCCGGCACCAATTCCGGCACCAATTCCGGCACCAATTCCGGCACCAATTGTCTCACCAACTGACACTAAAATTATATCAATTATTGAAAATTTCCAACATAATGGCATCTCAGTGCTGGAAGCACTTAATGAAAAACAACTCTCTGATATAATTCGTATTGCTAATACTAAATACTATAATCAAATACCTATTATGACTGATAATCAATACGATATTGTTAAAGAATTTATTGAACAAAAGTTTCCCAATAACGTAGCTATCGGTGAAATTGGAGCCGAAGTTGAACGCAATAAAGTTAAATTACCTTATGAAATGGCTTCTATGGATAAAATTAAACCCGATACAAATGCTCTTACGTCTTGGATGAGCAAATTTAGAGGACCTTATGTATTATCATGTAAACTTGATGGGGTCAGTGGATTATATACAACCAAAGGAAGCACACCAAAACTTTATACTAGAGGTAATGGTAAGGTTGGACAAGATGTCAGTCATTTAATTCCATTTCTTCGCTTACCAAAGACAAAAGGAGTTGTCATCCGTGGAGAATTCATTATTCCTAAACAAGTATTTGAACAAAAATATAAGACCACTTTTGCTAACCCAAGAAACATGGTCGCAGGAATTGTTAATCATAAACATATAAGTGATGCTGTTGTTGATCTTCATTTTGTAGCATATGAAGTTATTATTCCTGAACTAACACCATCCGCTCAAATGGAATATCTTGGAACTATTAATGTTGAACGTGTATTATTTCAATTCGCTGATACATTAACAAATGAAATGTTATCTAATTTGTTAGTTGAATGGCGTAAAACATATATGTATGAAATTGATGGAGTTATTGTTACTGATGATAAAATTTATCCTAGAAAATCAGGAAATCCTGAACACGCTTTTGCATTTAAGATGGTTTTATCCGATCAAATCGCTGAAGCCAAGGTTGTTGATGTGTTATGGGCACCAAGCAAAGACGGATATTTAAAACCACGTGTTCAAATTGAACCTATTAGTCTTGGAGGAGTTACTATTGAATTTGCTACAGGTTTTAATGCGGCATTTATCAAAGATAATAATATTGGCATTGGAACAACTATTGAACTTATTAGAAGTGGAGATGTAATTCCATACATTAAATCTGTTACTGTTCCCGCTGAAGAACCAAAAATGCCATCAGTTCCTTATAAATGGAATGATACTCATGTAGATATTATGCTTGAAAATGCTTCTGAAGATCCTACAGTCAAAGAGAAAAATATTACTGGTTTCTTTAGAGGTATTGGTGTAGAAGGACTTAGTTCAGGAAATATAACCAGACTTATTAAAGCAGGTTACGATACTGTTCCTGATATTATTGGTATGACTGAATCCGATTTCTTAACTATTGAAGGATTTAAAGGAAAAATGGCAAATAAGATTTATACAGGAATACAGCAAAAGCTTCAAGAAGCATCTATAATTACATTAATGGCAGCATCTAATATATTTGGACGCGGTTTTAGTGAAAAGAAAATGGAATTAATTCTTAATGAATTGCCTGATATTTTGATTTCAGATGACTCAGAAGAAGAAAAAATTCACACTGTTGCTTCGGTTAAAGGAATGGCAACAAAAACTGCTGAGGCATTTGTATCTAAAATTGATGATTTTAAATATTTCCTTACTGAATGTGGTTTGGAAGATAAATTATATGAAAAAGCTCAACAAAAATCTGTAGATCAAAGTCATCCATTATTTGGAAAAACTATAGTTTTGACAGGAACACGTGATAAAGCTATTATAGAATTTTTGAAAAATGTTGGTGCCAATCAAGGTTCAAGTGTAAGTAAAAGTACACATCTAGTAGTAGCTAAAAATAAAGATGAAGACACTGGAAAAGCTGAAGAAGCTAGAAAATTAAATATTCCGATAATGTCTGTAGAAGAATTTATTCAAACTTATGTAAATAAGTAAGAAAGTGTATTTAATTAATAAATGAATATTATATGTTTAATGATTTATATAATATTCATTATAATGAACTAACAATTAAGTATATATCCATTTTTATAGTTGTATTTTGTTTTGTTAGTATAATTTTATTTATAATTGTTAGTTATATTATTCTTAAAATGTTGAAACAAAGTATAGATATACATAATCTATTTTTTTATCAATATAACAAAAAGAGTCAAAAATTATTAGATTTGTATGGTGATTATAAGGTAACTAACATATATTTAGTTAGACAACCTTTCAGTAAATTTATAACATTTGGACTAAATATGTTTACTTTGTTTCAATATGATAAATTGATTAAAGAATCCCATGATAATTTTCCTTACCATACGCTTTTAATTTTTGAAATAGAACTAACAAATGGTCTTAAAAAAATGCTACTTTTGGAAAAAAATAATTGTATTAATATTTGTGAAAATTTTTTTATGAGTGGTTGCCAAGAAATAAAATGTTTAAAATTAAAATCAAAAACAAAAAAGTATACAATTCATTCAATTTTAAATGAAACCCAACAAAGGTTAGGTAATGAAAAATATTTTAATTGGCATCTTTATAAAAATAATTGTCAAGAATTTACAAAAGAGATTCTAAAAACAATTGGTAAATATAATAGAACTAACAAAGAGTTTATTTTTAGGGATAAATTAATTAAATTAATTATTCCATCTGATTTTACACTACATGTTGGTAATTGCTTGTTTGTATTCTACAATATCATTGAAAAATATATTTATGATTCCAATTTATTCAACTAAATTAGGTAGTTTTGTTCATTAATACCTCAATTGGTACATTATCTTTACTAAAATAGTTATGTGTGTAAATTATGAGCCATAATAAAGCTGATAAAATAATAAGTCCAATTAAATAATGAATCATATCAAAAATATCTATCATAATAAATACTTATAATAATTTTTTTATAAACATAATAAAGAAAATATTATATTATATATTATTATATGATGCAATTGTTTTTGTTATTTGCTCTTTTTGCTAACGTTTTTGGTCAAGTAAAGTTAAGAGGCTCACGTGAGTTATTAAATGTTAATGATGAATCTTTCCATTGGAAGGAATTCACTAATTTCCAAGAAAGATTTAGCAAGAGATATTCTACTATTCAAGAATTAGAAACTCGCTTTGCTATTTTCCGAAAGAACTTTGTTGGTATTTTAGCTCACAATGCTGATTTATCTCAAAATTTCACTATGGGTGTTAATCAATTTACTGATTTGACTCCTGAGGAATTCAGAGCTCAATATGTTGGGGGGTTAAAAGCGGTTGTTGGGTCATATGGATGTAAGAGCTTTTCAAGTTCTGCATCTGGTGCACCTGCTTCAATTGATTGGCGTAACAAAGGTGCTGTTACTTCTGTAAAGGACCAAGGACAGTGTGGCTCTTGTTGGACTTTCTCTGCTACTGGTGCCGTTGAAGGAGCTTGGGCTATTGCTAAGGGTCAATTAATTGATTTGTCTGAGCAAGAATTAGTTGATTGTGCTACTGGAATTTCTTACGGATCCAGAGGTTGTTCGGGCGGGCAAATGGAAGGTGCTTTCAAATTTATTATTGAGAATGGTCAATGTTCACTCTCATCTTATCCTTATACTGCTAAGGATGGAACATGCCAAAAATGCTCTGCTGTTGCTCACATTAGTTCTTGCTCCGATGTTAAGCCAAACGACCAAATTTCTTTGATGGCTGCTGTCGCTAAACAACCAGTTGCTGTCGCTATCTCAGCAGATACAAGATTATTTCAATCTTATTCTAGTGGTGTTATTACATCATCATCTTGTTATACTAGTTTGGACCACGGTGTGTTAATTGTCGGTTATGGAACTGAGAATGGACAAGATTATTGGACAGTCAAAAATTCGTGGGGGACCTCTTGGGGCCAAAACGGATATGTCAAAATCGCAAAATCATCGTCTACTAATGATCCAGGAGTCTGCGGAATTTCTATGGACCCAAGCTTTCCTACTGTTTAAATAATTAATAAAATTCATATAAAAATATTTTAATAATATTATAAAATGACAAAAGGAACTTATAATTATTATAATTTAATATCATATTGTGATGAAAATAAAATAATATTATTAAAAGATTATAAAGATATAAATGTTACTCGTGATACTTATATTTTTGGAAAATGTAATACATTAAACTGTTATAATAGTTTTAATAAAACTTTTAGACAATTAAAAGTTAGTAAAAATTATTGTGTATTATGTAGTAAGAATAATAGAAAAATAAAAGTTGAAAATACATGTTTAATTAAATATGGAGTTAAATCTGTATTTCAATCAAAAGAAATTAGAGAAAATATGACTAATTGTATAATAGAAAAATATGGTGTTGATAATATATCAAAATCAGATGAAATTAAAATAAAAAAAGAAAATACATGTTTTAAAAACCATGGGGTATCAGTTTCTTTTAAATCAAACAAAATTAGAGAAAAAATAAAAGAAACATTTATCAATAATTATGGTGTAGATAATCCATTTAAATCTGATATTATTAAAGAACAAATTAAAAAAACAAACGTAGAAAAATATGGTGTTGAAAATCCTCAACAAAACTTATATATTAAAAATAATACAAAAAAAACATGTCTTGAAAAATATGGTGTTGAAAATATTTTTAAATTAGAAAATATAATTCAAAAAAGAAAACAAAGTTGTATGGATAAATATGGCACATATTATCCAATTCAATCAGAACTGGGGAAAGAGAAAATTAAAAAAACCTGTCTAGAGAAATATGGTGTTGAATATCCACAACAAAAACCAGAAATATCAGAAAAATCATCAAAAAATAGTTATAGAAAAAAAACATATATTTTTCCATCAGGTAAAGAAATTATATGTCAAGGTTATGAACCATTTGCTCTAGATAAACTAGTAAAAGAAGATAACATTTTTGAAGAAGATATTATAACTGGTTGTAAAAATGTGCCAACTATTTGGTATAATGATGAACAAAATAAAAAACATCGTCATTATGTTGATATTTTTATACCAACACAAAATCGTTGTATAGAAGTAAAATCAGCTTGGACGGCTGAAAAGAAAAAAGATAACATTTATTTAAAGCAAGAAGCAGCAAAACAATTAGGATATAATTACGAGATATGGATATACAATGCAAAAAAGGAATTAGTAGAAGTTAAAACATAAGATAAACCATTTAAAAAATATAATAAAAATATGTAATGGACCAATTTAAAGAAATAATAGATGCTTATGTTGAAAATTATTCAAAATTTGAAAATGGAAAAGTAAACTTTGATTGTGAATATGGTGAATTAATATTTAATAAAGAGCGTGACGATTGTTTTATAATATATGGAATTTATGTTAATCCAGAATATAGAAATAAAGGGTTATGTCGTGAAATTTTACAGTATTCAATTGAACAATGTACTAACAAATTTAAGTATGTTTGTGTTCAATCGGTTTTGTCAAAAATATTATATAATTATTTGTTACGTTTCAAATACAAAGATAAATCGTTTAGAAACGCAAAATCTGGGTTTGTCTATGTAATAAAAAATTGAAAAACTATTATATATTATGAGTTATAATACATAATATAAAATGCCATCACTTCCAGTTAATATTGTTAATTTAATTTGCGAATGGGCAGGTCAAGAGGATATTGATTGGTATCCATTCTTCTGTCCAAAAACTCATAATTTGAGTTGGAAGGTGAATAAATATTCTAGAAAATTTAATACAAGAGGAGATGTATTTATGCGGACCAAATTTGTTCATCCTTTTATTGAGTCTGAAATACAAGTATTTAACATGTCTACATTAGATACATATACAGTGAGTTGCAAAGTAATATTTTTAGAAATATTTGGTGGAAGAGATAGTGGATGTGAATTATACATCCAATTTGATTCAGAGAATAAACCGGAAAAACAAGATAAGTTTATTTATAGAAGTAGATTATACTTTCAGTCGTCAGGGAATGATTTAGATTTTGTGTATTGGAGGACGCAATATTTATATTTAAATGGTACGCAATATGGTATAGTAAGGGATTGTAATATTGATACAATAGATTTTAGAATAAATATGAGAATAGAATTATTTTAAAAAGGATTTACACCCTTGAAGATTTAAAATTGGACAAAGTTACTTAAATATATCGTTTATAATAATATAATGTATAATCATATTATTTTATCCTCTTCTTTATTCGGTTCTATTTTTTTATTTTCTACATCATTAATATTAACAAATAGGGCACTTTTAGAAGATAAAAAAATACCAAATGGAGTATTTATAATAAATGGTTTAACTATGCTTGTATCTGGTTCTATAATTGTGATGTATAATTATAATTTATTACACCTTTCTCATTTAAAACACCCATTTAACAATTTTTAATTTCCTCTGGTTTTATTTTGAAAAATTCAGTATTTTGATAATATTTTGGTTGGTCGTATAAATTTGGTTCATTTATAATGATATCTTTGTAAATTAGTTTGGGTTTATAATGAATATAATCTTTTATTCCTTCTATAATTTGTTGGATAGATACATTTTCTTCCATTTGTCCATAACCACAACATAAAGATGTAAAAATAATATCAATTTCTTCTATATTTTCTTTTTTATTGATTAAAATATTATATAAAACTGCCATAGTAGCATAATACGCATTTTTCGTATTTGAAACATTTTGAGGTAATAACATTGTTGGTGAAATAATAAGTGATTTTTCACCTTTATTTACTATAATAGAACTTCCAATAGGTAAATATGGTTTTCCAACAATACTTGTAACACCTAATTGTTTTACAATATTTTTTACTTCTATTTCAATATTAGGAAAAATTATTCTACTTAAAGCATAATCAATGCCCCCATCCATAAAACATAAACTATTAGCAGGAGATACATAATAGGTTTTCTTATTTGGGTTTGGAATATAATCTTGAATTTTCATAGTTTTTGCTTCAAATCCATATTGTTTTATTTTTTCTGTATATGTTTCACTCAATGAAATAAATATAATAGGCATATAAAGTATTTATTTTTAAAAATATCAATATAAACGCAAAAATGGGCGTTTTAAATGAGAAAAGGTGTAAATTCGTTCCATTTTAAATCTTCAAGGGTGTAAAGGGCTTTAAATTGTTTTGTAATTAATTTATTTTTTAATTTAAAGAAAACTTTCGGGACACATAAAAAAATTGAATTATTTAAATAATATAAAGAAACTAGTATACTTATATACATTCTAGCAAACAATGTCACGTTTCTTATCTCAAAGTAATATTGAACTTCTTGAAAACTTTATCGCTACTAATCAACCTTACAGTAGTGATTTACTACCAGCTATTTCGGAATGTTACAGAAATGATGCTATCAATGACTGGAAGACAATTAATGAACCTGAAACACCTGTCACAACCTATCTACAATTTGCTTCTGCTGCTCTTGGAATGACTAGTTATGGCTTTTATAAAACTAAAGATCAACGAATATTTCTCGTCAGTGCATGGTGCAATGAATTAAACAGCTATTATGAAATTACACCTACATGGCATTTACTTATTCCTTATGAAGATTTTATTCAAAAACAAAGCGATGTTCTTTTATACTCAAATGAGGAAACTCCTGAAGAAGAATCGGCCACATGTTCTTCAGCTTAATTTATTTGTTATTTATCTCTGTTAAAAAAATCACTTAAACATTTTTTTATTCTTCATATCATGAAGATTAATACACAAAAAAATAGTAATAAAATTTTACTTGAGGCACCTACACATTATTATTACTACAAAGGCTTAGCAACTATTCATTATTTATTAGGTTTTTTTTGTTTTTTTATTAGTTTTATAATATTTCTAAGATTAGTAAATTTTTTTATAGGTTAAAACTCAAAATCAAATTCTACTACTGATTTCAAATCTGTCTTCAAATAATTATATAAACCATTTTTTATTCTACTTAAATTATTATCTTGTGTAAAACTAATATTCATCAATTTAATTACTGCTTTATTAAATAGTATTGAGATCTTATCATTATCATTAAACTTATGCTGATTATCTGCTTTCCATTTTGATAATTCCCTAATCATTCCATTTTGAATCGTTTTTAGTATTAATATCATATCTGTTAATACTAATTGTCTCCATTCTGCGCTTCCATCTTCTTTTTTATCGCAAATATAAAAGACACCCGTTTTTTGTGAGAAACAACTAATAGGATATACAAAATCTGTCTTTTCTGATAAATTATCTTCAAATATTTGCTGTACTGTGTGAAATATTGTATTTTCTATTAAGTTCTCAAAATGCTCTGGTTTTACTATTAAACATGTATGAACCCATTCCAAAAATCCAACTGTAGGATTTATATTTGTATTTAGCCACATTACTACGTTTAGCTTACGTTTCTTTCTATCCACCCATTTTTGCATTTGCTCCATTTTTTCTTCCATTTTAACTAATTTTAATGTTAGTTCTTGAACTATTTTAACCAGCTGAAAATGTGTCGGAACATCTCCTAACTCCTCTAATTCTATTTGATGCTCTCGTTTTGTCTTCATCTTGAAATCACATAGAATTGTATGTTTATCTAATGATGATTTTCTTGTATACTGTTTATTACAAACAGCACAACAATATTTATTTGTTACAACTTCTGATAAATCCATTCTTATTGTTATAATAAATAATAATTATAACTTTATCAAATCAATTTTTTCAATAATTAATAATAAAATAATAATTATCTATATAAATGACAAGTAAAAGTTTATTAGGAATTAATTTACTAAGCCCTGTTTTATTTTATCAAAATCCAGTTGATATTTATCAAACACAAAATGGAAGTACACAAGTATATGGTGGTGGACCATGTGAATTTAATTGTAATAGAATGTGTAATCAAAATTTAGCTAGTAATGACCCTGCTTCCCAATATCAAAGACAAAAATTAATTCAAAATACTGTCAGAGTTTATGCTTCATTATATACAATGAATTTAGCAGGATTATCTGGTTATCAAAAACCTTTAAATAAACCTCAAATTATTGAGCAAGATGGAACAACATATATTGCTCCTGCTAATGTTTATTGGAATCAAATGAGTGACAGAGCTAGACCATCTATTCAAAATGCTAAAGTCGCATCTGGTTCTACATATCATACAAGTAGCACACGTCATACTATTACAAGAAATAGACCTGGAGCTATGTCTCCTGGAGGTGTAGGTTGTGATATTAAACATAATTCTTATGAACGCTATCTTAACAAAATTAAAGGTAAGGCACCTCTTAGAAGAGGAATTATACCACCTGGTTATGGAAGTCCTATTCCATTTAATAGAGCATTTCCTGTATATGGCGGTAAAACAGTTAAAACCTCTATTATTAATGGTTGTGATTGTCCAGATATTATAGATAATACTGAACAAGATAAACGTATTTATGGTCCTACTTCAAATGCCACACAAGATAAAATTTTATCCGTTAAATATACATTTAGTATTGGTGATTTTGTATGGGCTAAAAAGTTTGATACTGATAAAATATTTAATAAAGCTCAAATAATTGCTATTGATGGTGATTTTTATACAATTAAATTTGATGATAATATTACAAGAGTTTTAACTTATTGTGAATTATTAATTTATTTTGATTGTAGTGATTGTCATGTACAATTATCTCTAAAAGATGAATTTTTACAAAATCAACCAAATGAAAGAAATTTAAGAGCTGCTATATCAGATGATTATAATTTATATTGTAATTTATTAGGTATTATTGCTACAGAAGGAGTAGTTTAGAAAATAAAATTTAAATTAAAATCTCTGTAATAAATATATGAATCGTTTCAAAATGGTATTTAATAATTCTGGCGCTGTTCCCCAACAATTTAATAATTTAGGAGGAGGTTTAGCTTCAATTGGTTCTCACTATGCATCTAGTAAATCTTCTGTTTCTGCACCTCCAAGAAGTATGGCATTAAATGCTCCTATGATTGATCGTGTACATAAGGCTAAACCTGGTTGTAGTGCTTGCGGTAAAAAAGTAGCATAACTTGAGTTTATATAATTAAATAGATTTATAAATTATATTAACTAATATTATAATGTCAGTTATAAATACATTTAACGGTTCTATATTAGAAAATTCATCTAATAGTAATGTTACTGCTTATCCACAAAATTTATTACATCGTTCTGGTAATTATATAACTATGTTTGATACTACATTGTTACCATATAATAATAAATATAATGGTTGTTCTAACACCTTATGTTATACATCTTCTAAAGGAACATTTATATATAAACCCCATACTGCTTATGGTATGGTAGGAACTTCTGCTGCTGCGTATTTAGGACGTAGAAAACGTCTATAAATTTTATCATATTATTTATTATTTCTGTCACTTTAGCATTAATCATCATAATTTATTCAAGAATATATGTGGTAGTGAGAACATAAGATAACCCATAACCATATTAACACTATTTTTATAATTGATTATATTATGGATATTAATATAATCTATAGCATTTTAATCGGCACATTATCTGGTATATTAGGAGGAGCATTTGGATTAGGTGGTTCTTTTGTTATGTTACCTGGGTTGATTTTATTAAATGTTAGTAAAAATTTTAATACTGCTGTTGGAACCATATTATTTTCTTTATTACCACCTGTTTCATTATTAGCTGTTATTGAATATTATAAAAGAGGACAAGTTGATGTTACTATTGGAACGATATTATTTATTACATATTTCATAGCTGCTTATTTTGGCTCTAAAATAAACGCTATGTATGACCAAAAAACATTAGAATATGCTTGTGCAACTGTCTTTTTACTTATCACAATTTACTTTTATTATCATGCTTATACTTTAAAGAGTGGTAAAGAATCATTTACTTCTGGTAAATTTGTAAACTAACATTAAAAAATACAATATTTATATTAGGAAAAATAATACAAAAAGAATTTATAAACTTCTATTATAAAATAATATGTGTATTTTTTTCCATAAATCACTTTATTGCGGTTGTAAAATTGTTGCAGCTCAGTCTAGAGAAAATAAAAACTGTATTGTTCTTGTGAATCACACTTATAGACATATTTGTAAAAAATGTATTAATTTACCCAATGAATTTTTAGATAATAGATTGGAGATCATGAAAAGAGATGATGATAAAATTTATGTTTCCGTTATTAATGGTTGGTACAGGTCTCCTTCTTCACCAACAGATTATTCAACAATCATCAATCCTTATTCATTGTAAAAAATTAATTAATTTGTTTGCTTATAAAGAATAAATATATACAAATAAGTGTTTTATTTTGTTTTATTGGATAAATTCTCTGAATATGCATCTATCCAATTTGAACCTTTATATGGTGTCGTAAAAGATTCAGGTTCTTGAACAACTAGATAATCATTTGGGTATCCCATAGCTTCTTCATACTTTCTTTTTTTACCTGTAATATTTTCTATTGGAGCCTTAGTATTATTATTTAATGCCTCCAGACGTATTTTTTGATCATCCAAGCGTTGACGGAAATATTCAGAATATGATTGCATTTTAGAATTTTATAATTCATTTTCTTTAAATTACTTTTTAAATCAATTTTTTTTGAACTTAAAGACAGGAAAAAAGGGAATTTCAACCCTTATTTCTAATTAATTAATTACAAAACAAGACAAGATAATATAAGACAAACATAACATAACAAATATATTACTATTTTTCTACTTTAAGGTGAATCATATCCATCGCAATCATAATCTGTGTCGTAGTATACGGACTCCTCGTCTTCGGTCACCACGTGAATCTCATCAAATGAAGAGTTGATGGTCAGGGGCGGTGTTGGGCAATTTTCAAAGCGCTGCTCCCACTCTTCATCATAAGGGATCACAGTTGTGAGTGGGTAAAATCTGTTCGTGAAGGTATTGTAGTTATCTCCACACTCGCTTTCCAAATCAAGCGAACTGACCGAATCTTCTTCATAGGCCACGGCTGACGCTAGTTCATTATAGCGTTCACAATCTAAATTACAAAACGGATTAGAGAATAAATGGTGATACTTACCTGTTACAATGGGTGACTGACAGCGTAGCCTCTTGATTGCTCGTCCAGCTTCCACTTCGTAGTCAGAAATATCGGATTCAGAACGTTTGCGCTTGTGACCGATGTATGATTC